>JAESGW010000102.1_pt1 | contig 212396 bp, 180 predicted proteins | sample 9269791 | NCBI WGS metagenome assembly JAESGW01 (sample SAMN16773120, study PRJNA677053) | algae metagenome | isolation source: Aphanocapsa lilacina HA4352-LM1 and co-occurring heterotrophs from near cave... | place: USA: Maniniholo cave, near Haena, Kauai, HI | collected 2009-07-28 | reverse complement strand
TGGAGATATCGACGGAGATACCGGTGTGGTTGAGACGTTTGAACAGGTCCTGCATGCTGAGGGTGCTTTTGTCCATCACCAGGGCTAGCCAGCAACTGAAAAAGAGCCGGGTATCGAGGACAGGAAAGTCATCATTGGGCAAAGCGGACAGAAAGGTTTTGACAAGTTGCGGAAAATCGAGTAGCATCGCTCTAACGAAAAAGAAATGATTCACAGCCCGAAGTTTACACTACTTCGGGCTGTTTTTGTAGGATCAATTCCTGACATTCAACACTTCTGGGCAAAATGATGATTCGCCCTGCTGCTCATCCTGCTTTCGACAACGGACGCACCGGGCTGGGGGTGCTTCAAATGCGTTGCTCAAGCGTTTTCCTGCCGTTCGAAGCTCTGGATTGGGCGAGCGAAGCTATTGATATTACCGATGGATCAAAAACCAAATGCGTTTGACGCTGTACCCCAGGCTATATACATTCAGAACAGTTCCAGAGCCGTTGGCCTTATCAGTTCAATCGATTTCTTCTTTACCGTTTAGGCTTCGATGGTCTTCGCGATCTCGGTCTATCCGGCCCTTCCGGTCTTCGGTCCGTTCGATTTGGGAACCGTTGCTTCGAGCAGAACGCGATCAGCCGCTGCGACCTGTCAAAATCTGACGCTCTCCCAGCGCAGAATCCGCAACCAGTGATTGAGGAGAACTGACAAGATGCAAATGCGCCGATTGGGAAAAGACGGCCCACGGGTTTCGGCGATGGGCCTGGGCTGCATGGGCATCTCCGATGCCTACGGCACACGCGACGAACGCGAAGCGCTCGCCACGCTGCAGCAGGCCCTGGATTGGGGTGTCAACTTTCTCGATACCGCCGACGTGTACGGCCAGGGACACAACGAAGAGTTCGTCGGTCGGGCCATCCGCGATCGGCGCGACCGGGCGTTCGTAGCTACCAAGTTCGGCCTGCTGCGCGACACCCAGGGCCGTCTGTCGGGGGTGTGCGGAACCCCGGAGTACGTGCGCTCCGCCTGCGAAGCGAGCCTGCGGCGCCTGGGACTCGACACTATCGATCTGTATCACCAGCACCGCCTGGATAGGGCAACCCCGATCGAGCGGACCGTGGCGGCGCTGGCGGCACTGGTCCGGGAGGGCAAAATTCGCTACATCGGCCTCAGCGAGGTCGACGCGGAGACGTTGCGTCGGGCCGCCGCGGTCCACCCGATCGCCGCCGTGCAAAGCGAATATTCACTGTGGACCCGCGATCCGGAGGCAGAGATTCTGCCGGCCTGCCGGGAATCGGGGGTGGGATTTGTGCCCTTCAGCCCCTTAGGACGGGGATTTTTGAGCGGCCGGGTCAACAGCATGTCCGATCTGCCGCCCGAGGATTTCCGGCAGCGCCTACCCCGCTTTCAGGGAGATAACTTCGAGCGCAACCGGGCCTGGGTCAGCCAGTTAGAAAAGTTGGCCGCCGCGCAAGGTTGCACGCCAAGCCAGCTCGCCCTCGCCTGGGTGCTGGCCCAGGGAGAAGACATCGTGCCCATCCCCGGGACCAAACGCCGGACGTATCTGCAGGAAAACCTCGGTGCGCTGGAGATCGTTCTGGGGGCGGAGCAATTGGCCGCCCTGGACCGGGTCGCTCCCCGCGGTGTCGCGGCCGGAGCGCGCTATCCCGAAGCATTGCTGCAGATCACCCGTTGAGACGTACTGCCCGAGGAGGGTGTGATGAGCGCAAGACCCTTTGACAACCTGATCGTGCCCAAACTGCTCCTTGCGGCCCTGGCAGCGAGTGGGATCCAGGCTTGCGGCTCGGCGCGCTCCGCCACCGAGACGGAGAAGCCGGCCGCTACCCCGGTTGCCTTAGCGACGGTCCGATCCTCCCGCATCGACGAAGCCTCCGAATATGTCGGCACGCTCAAGTCCCGGCAATCGGTGGTGCTGCGCCCGCAGATCGAGGGGCGGATCAGCCGGATTTTTGTGCGCTCCGGCAGCAATGTGGCTGCGGGAACGCCGCTTGTTGAAGTCGAGCCCGACCGGCAGCAGGCCGTTGCTGAGGGTTCCCGCTCGGCGGTTCGCTCCGCCCAGGCGGAACTGGACAACACCAGCGCCCTGGTCAGGTCCTACGCGGCCCGCCGGGAGGCGAGCCAGGCAAACTTCAGATTTATTCGCCAGCAACGCGACCGGTACGCCCGCCTGCGCGCCGAAGGGGCGATCAGCCAGGAGAATCTCGACGAGTACGACAACCGCCTGGCAGCGGCCCGGGCGGAACTCGAAGCCGCCGAAGCCCAGTTGGCGGCCCAGCGCTCGGCGGTCGAGCGTGCCCGGCGCGCCCTCGATCAAGCGCGCGCGACGGCCCGCGAACAGCAAGTTCAGCTGCAGTACTACCGGGTGAGCGCCCCTTTTGAGGGCCGCATCGGCGATATTCCTGCCCGGGTAGGCGATTACATCGCGCCTGCCACTGAACTGACCACCATCACCCAAAACCGTCCGCTCGAAATTTATGTCCCGGTCCCGCTCGAGCGCGTCTCGGGGCTGTATCCGGGCATGCAGCTGCAGCTTTTCGACGACCAGAACCGCTCCTTGGGAGCGAGCAAAGTCGGGTACATCGCCCCGCGCGTGGACGATCAAACCCAGTCGGTGCTGGTCAAAGCCTGGGTCGACAACGCCGCGGGCCGGATGCGCTCCGACCAGTTTGTGCGGGTCCGGCTGGTCTGGAAATCTCGCCAGGCGGTATCGGTCCCGACCACGGCCGTTACCCAAATCAGTGGCCAGAACTTTGTCTTCGTCGCCCAGGCGAACGGGCGTTTCGGGCTTGTCGCACGGCAGAAGGCGGTGACCCTCGCCGAGGTCGAAGGCAAGGCTTATCCCGTCCTCGCAGGTCTGCGGTCCGGGGAAAAGGTCGTCATCTCGGGCATTCAGAAGCTCTCGGACGGCGCGCCCATCTCCGCGCTCTAGAAACCAGACGCACACGCACCCAGGGATACCGATGTTTGTCGATTACTTTGTCAAACGGCCCATCCTGACGATCGCCTGCTCGGTGATTATCTTGCTGGGCGGGTTGGTCAGCATCCGCGCCCTGCCCGTCGACCAGTACCCTGAGATCGCCCTGCCCCAGGTGATCGTGACCGCCCGTTACGACGGGGCGAGCGCCGCGGTAGTCGAATCGACGGTCACCACGCCGCTCGAGCAGCAGATCAACGGGGCTGAGAGCATGCGCTACATGACCTCGACCAGCAGCAACGACGGCACCAGCACGATCACCGTCACCTTCGAGCTGGCGCGCAACATCGACGATGCGGCAATGGACATCCAGAACCGGATCACCGCGGTACAGGGCCGCCTGCCCGAGGAGGTGCGCCGCACGGGAGTGGCGATCCGCAAAAATTCCAGCCAGGTGACCATCGCCTTCGGCTTGCTTGCAAAAAACAACGAGTACGACAACACCTTCATCAGCAACTACGCCGACCTGTACATCAGCGACGCGCTGCGCCGGGTCAAAGGCGTGGGCGATGTGCGGATCTTTGGCGAGCGCCGCTACTCGATGCGGCTGTGGTTGGACGCGGATCGGCTGGCCGCGCGCCGATTGAGCGCCGGGGATGTCGTGCGCGCTCTGGAGGCCCAGAACCTGCAGGTAGGCGCGGGCCAGATCGGCCAACCCCCGTCGCTGGACGGCCAGCCCTACCAGATCAGCGTGCGGGCGATGGGCCGCCTCAAAAGCCCGGCCCAGTTCGACAATCTGGTGCTCAAGCGGGGGGCCGACGGCGCCCTGGTGCGCCTCAAGGACATCGGGCGCAGCGAACTGGGAGCCGAGGACTATACGACATTTTTGCGCTTCACGGGTAAAAATGCGGTGGGCATCGCTGTCTCCCAGTTACCTGGGGCCAATACCCTCGATGTCTACCGCGAGGTCAAAGCCGAACTGGATCGCCAGGCGCGCAGTTTTCCGCCGGGTTTGGAGTACGACATCGCCTTCGACAGCGCCTCGATGGTCGACGAATCCATCCACGAAGTGGTCAAAACCCTGATCGAGGCGATCGTCCTGGTGGTAGTGGTGATGTTCTTGTTTTTGCAGGACTGGCGCGGCACGCTCATCCCGGCGATTGCCATTCCGGTCTCGCTGGTGGGGACGTTCATCTTCGTCAAATGGCTCGGCTTTTCGATCAACACGCTCACCCTGTTCGGCATCACCCTGGCAGCCGGTTTGGTGGTCGACGACGCGATTGTCGTCGTCGAAAACATCGTGCGCTACAGCCGTGAACGGCGGCTCACACCGCGCGCCGCCACCCCCGAGGCCATGCAGGAGGTCTTCGGCGCGGTGATTGCCACTTCGCTGGTGCTCGTGGCGGTCTTTGTGCCGGTCGCCTTCTTCCCGGGCACCGCCGGACGGCTCTACCAACAGTTCGCCCTGACGCTCACCTTCTCGATTGCCCTATCCACGTTTATTGCCCTAACTTTGACTCCGACGCTCTCGGCGCTGCTGCTGCGCGCCGAACCGCCGCGCCACTGGTTGTTCGACCGGATCAACGCGCTGCTCGATTGGCTGCGGCGCGCTTACGCCCGTTCGCTGGGTTTCGTCCTGCGTTTTCGCGTCGCGATGCTGGGGGTGTTCGTCTGTCTGCTGGGCCTCACTTGGTGGCTGTTCGGTAAAGTTCCCCCGGGTTTTGTCCCCAACGAGGATCAAAGTTACTTCGTCGTGTTCGTGCAGGCTCCTGAGGGCAGCTCCCTCGATTACACCGACAAGGTGATGCTCCAGGTGGAGCAGGAACTGCGCAAGATCCCCGAAGTGGTCAAGATGTTCGCCATCGGCGGTTATAGCCCGAGCGGCAACGCTCCCAACAAGGCCACGATCTTCCCGCACCTGCTGCCGCTTTCGGAGCGGCGGGGGACCGGCCAGTCGATCGACGAGATCATCGACAAAGTGCGCGGGCCGCTTGCGCGCATCCCGGGGGCGCAGGTGGCCGCCTTCCCGATGCCCGCCATCCAGCAGGGGGTCGGCAAATTCGGCGGTTTCCAGCTCCAGCTGCAAGATCAGCGCAATCTCGGCCTGGAGACCCTGGCGGGCACGACCCGCGCCCTGGTGGAGCAGGGCAACGCCCAACCGGGTCTAAGCGGGTTGTTCTCGAGCTTCAGCATCGCCGATCCGCAACTGGTGGTCGAGGTGGACCGCGACAAGGCGCAGTCGCTCGGCGTCTCTACCGACGAAGTGCTCAAGGCCCTGCAAATTTACATGGGTTCGCTGTACGTCAACGACTTTGAGATGTTCAACCGCCCCTACCGCGTCTACGTGCAGGCCGACAAGCGCTTCCGCTCGACGCCCCAGGATTTGCGGCGCTTCTACGTGCGCTCGCAAACGGGTGCGATGATCCCGCTGGGCAACTTGATTGCTGTGAAGCGGACCGTCGCCCCCCAGATCATCAACCACTACAACATGTTCCGCTCAGCCGAAATCAACGGCGCGCCCGCCGAAGGTTTCAGTTCCGGCCAGGCGATCGAACAGATGCAACAGCTGGCCGAACGGGTGCTGCCCCAGGGCATGCGCTACCAGTGGTCGGGGGTGTCGCTCGAACAAATCGAGTCGGGCGACAAGGCGGTGTTTATATTCCTGCTGGGGGCGGTGTTCGTCTTCGTGGTACTGGCCGCCCAGTACGAGAGCCTGACCGATCCGCTGGTCATCATGCTCTCGGTTCCCCTGGCCATCCTCGGCGCCCTGGCAGCCCAGGCCCTGCGCGGCCTCGAAAACGACATTTACTGCCAGATTGGGCTGGTCATGCTCATCGGCCTTGCCAGCAAAAACGCCATCTTGATCGTCGAATTTGCCAATCAGCTGCACAAAGCGGGTCTTACCCGGCTTGCGGCGGTGAGCGAGGCGGCCCAAATTCGTCTGCGGCCCATCTTGATGACCTCGCTCGCCTTCATTCTGGGTGTGGTGCCGCTGGTCACCGCCGAAGGGGCCGGGGCGGCCGGTCGCCAGTCGCTGGGGACCGCAGTATTCGGGGGCATGCTCGTCTCTACAGCCCTGAGTCTTTACATCGTTCCGCTGCTGTACATCGCGGTGGGCTCCCTGCGCGAAAGGTTCGTAGGTTCCCGGCCGGGTGCGACCCCCGGCAATTCCCCCGCCACTTCTTCCAAGGCGCTCAAAATTCCCAGCACCTCTCAAGAGTAGTCCGGCACCTGTTTTCAATCATTCAACCACTCATACCGAGGAAATTAGCCATGGCACGATTTGCAGGCAAAGTCGCCGTCGTCACCGGCGGCAGCGTGGGCATCGGACGGGCGACGGCGGTCGCCTTCGCCCGCGAAGGGGCGGCGGTGGTGGTGGCCAGCCGCCGCGCCGAAGAAAGCGAAAAGACCGTGCAGATGGTCAAAGACGTCGGCGGCGAAGGCTTTTTCGTCAAGACCGACGTCACCCAGGCCGCCCAAATCGAGACGATGGTCGAAAAAACGATGGCCGTCTTCGGTCGTCTCGATTTCGCCTTCAACAACGCCGGGGTCGAGCAGCAGCCCTCGCCCCTGCCCGAGCAGAGCGAGGAGCTGTTCGACTGGATCACCGACATCAACTACAAAGGCACCTGGCTCTGCATGAAATACCAGATTCCCCAGATACTCAAAAGCGGCGGCGGGGCGATCGTCAACATGTCCTCGATCGCCGGGGAAATCGGTTTTCCGGGTGTGCCCATCTACACGGCCAGCAAGCACGCGGTGCTCGGTCTCACCAAGGCCGTCGCCCTCGAGTACGCCAAATCGAACATTCGAGTAAACGCCGTCAGCCCCGGGGCGATCCACACCGACATGTACGAGCGCTTCGAGCCGGAAGTGCGCGAAACGCTCATCAATCTGCACCCGCTCGGCCGCCCGGGCAAGCCTGAGGAAGTGGCCCAGACCGTGCTGTTCTTGTGCTCGGAAGGTGCCGGGTACATCACCGGCCACTCGCTGATGATCGACGGCGGCTACGTCGCCCAGTAGGGCAGTGGCCGCGCGGCGCCGGGCCGGGCCGCTGCCCGGCGCCCCAGTTTCAGAGGCGGCCGGTCGTCGTTGGGCCATCGCCATGTCACCCGTGCGCAAGCTTCAGCAGTGGTTGGACGCCTATGTGTTCACCGACAAGCAGACGGCTCGACTGGTCTGCCGGCTCATCCCGGCGACCTGCCCCTTTGCCAGACGAGTGCGCCTGTTTGGCCGGGTGTTCGCCATCCCGCCTTTGTGCAAAATCAACCCCGTCTACGAGCAGCTGGCCCATCTGCGCATCCGGGCGGTGACCTACCTCGACCCGGATCCTGGCCGCTGACGTTGTCTTACACAGGAGCCCGTTCTCGATGAAAGCCGCCGTCGTTCCGAACCTCCACGGCCGTTGGGAAATCCGCGATCTGCCGATTCCCGAACCTGGGATCAACCAGGTGCTCATCCGGATCAAAGCGAGCGGGCTGTGCTACACCGACATCCACATCACCGAAGGAGCCTGGCCCGCGGACAGCTTCCCGCGTACCCTCGGCCACGAACCAGTGGGCGAGATCGTCGCCCTCGGTGCCGGAGTCCGCACGCGGCACCTGGGCGATCGCGTCGGGGTGCCGTGGCTGCAGCTGGCCTGCGGGCGGTGCGAATGGTGTCGGCGCGGAAAGCCGATGTTCTGCAAAGAACAACAGGGAACGGGTGTGCAGACCCAGGGCGGCCACGCCGAATATATGCTCGCCCAGGCGGAGGCGACGGTGCTGCTGCCCGACGCCCTCGCTTACGAGCAGGCGGCCTCGCTGTTTTGTGCGGGGTACACCGTCTGGGCGGGGCTGCGCTTTGCCGACCCGAAACCCCACGAGCGTATCGCTGTGCTGGGCATCGGCGGCCTCGGGCACCTGGCGGTCCAGTACGGCAAGGCGGCGGGCTTTGAGACCTTCGCCATCACCCATTCGCCCTCCAAAGAAAAACTGGTGCGCTCGCTCGGGGCCGACGAGGTGTTTCCCTCCGGGGCGGCGCTGCGGAAGGCGGGGGGTGCCGATGTGATCCTCGCCTGCAGCAACTCTTACCGGGCAACGGGCGAAGCTCTGCAAGGGCTGCGTCCCGACGGCCGGTTGGTGCTGATGGGCCTACCCAGCGACAACCAGACCCTCGCGGTGAGCGGCGATCTACTGGTCAACCGCTGGCGAATCATCGGTTCGCAGCAAAACGGCCCGGAGTACCTTTTCGAAGCCCTCGACTACGCCGCCAGAGGCAAGGTCAAAGTCGTCGCCGAGACCTATTCGCTCGACAACATCAACCTCGCCTTCGACCGGGTACTCAGTGGGGATGTGCGCTTTCGCGCCGTCATCACTCCGTAACTTGGCATTGTTTCGATTAGGAGTTTCAACTGTGGGTTCATTCAACCAAAAAGCACCGATGATCGGGCTTTCCCTGCTGTTATTGCTGGGACTGACCCTACCCGAGTCCCTTTTCGCCCATCCCGTGCCCAACAACGCTCGCAATCACACGGCCTCTGGAAGACCTCTGCCAAAACCGTCCAGCGACGTGATCCTCACCGAGGAAGCTGCCGCTAACAGAGCTAACGGCAACGACTATGTCTTCACAGCCTCGATCACCACAGCCATCTATTCTGCTCTCTACGACGGCACGATGACGATTAAAACGCTCAAAAGCTTCGGCGACATCGCCCTGGGTGTGCCTGACCGCGTCGATGGCGAACTGTTTGCCGTCGATGGCAGGTTCTATAACATCCAGGCCGACGGTACCGTCTACGAACTGGCCGATTCGGAGAAAGTCGCGTGGGCGACGACCAAATTTTTCAAACCCGACCGGGTCTTGACGTTCGATACCCCGGTGAGCTGCTCGGATCTGTTCGTAAAACTCGACGAGCTGATTCCGAGCATCAATATCATGTACGCCCTCAGAATCGAAGGCGATTTCAGATACATGCACACACGAAGCATTCCCGGACAGACAAAGCCCTACATTTCTTTTTCGGAGCTGATCGACCAGACTACCCAGTTCTACAACTACGACGTCAAGGGAACGATGGTTGGGTTCCGCTTCCCCAGTTACATGGAACAGGTCAATGTTGGAGGCTTCCACTTCCACTTTTTGAACGACGCAAAGAAAGTGGGGGGGCATGTTAATGATTGCACGATGACTCGTGGTCGGGTGGCCATCGATAGCGCCCGCAAAGCCGACATTATTGTTCCCCGCAACGAAGATTTTTACGAATCGGCTCTTGACGGCGTTCCGTAAATGCCGAGGGCAGGGTATATAAGTCGGCAAGATACCGGAACCTACGCTCGATAACATCAACCTCGGCTTCGATCGGGTGCTCAGCGGCGACGTGCAATTGCGCGCCGTGATCACTCCCTACAGTTGTCCATTTCTTGCAGTGGATTTATCTGTTGCAAAACCACTGTTCACACTCAAATTACAGAGGAGATTGACCATGGATATTCGCAAGGTTTTCATCGGCAACGGCAGTAAAAAATGGAGAAAATTGAAGAGAATCCTGCTTTTGTCGGGCTTCACGCTCGTCGGAGCAGTTGCGCTCTCAGCGTTTTCGGTCCCCGAGTCGGTAAGTGATGATATTGTATTCCAGGCCTCGACGGCAGACGCAATCTATGCATCCATTTTCGATGGATTTATCACCTACGGCAAGCTGAAGCGAAACGGTGATTTCGGCCTGGGTGCCCCCGATCAAATTGATGGGGAAATGATGGCTATTGATGGCAAATATTATCAGGCCAAAACGGATGGTACCGTGAGAGAAACAGATGACGCCGAGACGGCTTCCTATGCCACTGTCAAGTTTTTTAAGCCTGAGCGCAGCTTCGATATTCTCCAGCCCATTGATTGCGAAGATTTCAGGGCGACGCTGGACAAAAGGCTGCCAACCACCAATATCTTCTATGCGATCAAGGTCGTAGGAACCTTCGAATCCGTTCAGTACCAGATCTATCCCAGAATGGAAAAACCTTACGCACCCTTTTTGGATGGGCTTGCCAACGCAGTGACCGAGGAAGTCAACGATGTCGAGGGGACGTTTGTGGGTTTCCGCTTTCCCGAGAAAACTGCCCCGGATCTCAACGTTCCTGAATATCATCTGCATCTCCTCACCAAGGATAAGCAAAAAGGAGGGCACATCAATACCTGTAGGATTAGCAGGGCTCGCGTTTACATAGATGCCGCTTCTCAACTCAAAGTCAATCTTCCCAACACCTTGCCCTACTACAAGTCTCCTCTCGATACCGAATTGTGATTGGCTGAACTTAAATGCTGTTTGCCAGCTGATTGGACTCAAAAAGGCCGCGTACTGCCAGACACCGGCTTGAATTTTGATGCCGCCGATCAGGGCAGGCAGCTCAAGGCTCCTGTCCGGCGCTGAGTGAGCCCAATTCGTCACTCAGTGCCGGACTACTGTTAATCATTTATCTATCAAAAATTGCAGACAAATCAATGACCGTCCAAGGGAAATTCAACCGACAAGGTAATGCTATTAGCCTCTGAAGTGAAGACGGAAACGGGAAGACAAAGGCTGCGAAATTTACGGCTAATTGTTGATGTGAATGGTGGAGAAAGCATCTATGTCGATAAGAGCAGATCTATCCCTTGCCGTTGTCGGCATGGACATCGAGGGCGGTTTGGACGCCTTTGCCCACGATCTTTACTGCGCTGCATGGCCGCAGACCCCGAAGACCCCCCGCCCGGGCCTGGATGTTGTTTTTGGGGCGCTGCGCGATGCCGGGCTTTGCGAGCGCCCGGAGGCGGTTGCCGTTCTGCTCACGGTGGGCGCCGGGCGGGTTCCGGCCGGACCGGACATTCGCACCGGTTTTATGGCCGAGTATTTTGCCCGTAGCGGTCATTCGGTCGGTCCGATTTGCACCGTCACAGAGGCGACCTCCGTATTCAAAACGCTCGAAATTGCCCGACAGTTTCTGATGGACGGGCAAGTCGAGGCCGTGGTCATCGGCGCAGGCAACGGGATCGACCCGGACGGCGGCGCTGCCGCTGTGAGCGCTGCGGTCGTCTTGAAGACCCTGGCTGCGGCCCTTGGCGATCGAGATCGCATCTATGCTGTCCTCGAAGCGATCGCCCTGGTGCCCCAGCCGGCAGGCGCTGAGCCGCAACCGGCGGCCGTGGCCGCCTGCCGACAAGCTTTGATGTCTGCGGGACTTTTGCCTGAGGCCATCGACTATCTGGCGGTGGTTTCGCCTCAAATCGACGGCAAGGGGGTGGCTCCCCCGGGCTCCCCCCTGCACTGTGCTTTAGGAGGACTCCAAAACGGTGGACTCCGCGCCGGGATCGCCAGCTTGATCCAGACCGCCCTGGCAATTTACTACCGCTTTTTGCCCGCCAGCCCGACGTGGCCTGCGCCGGAACAACTGGCTGATTGGCAGGATGGCGGATTCTATACGCTACCTGAATCAAGGCCGTGGCTCAGCCGCATCGACCGGCCGCGGCGGGCGGGGCTGCAGGTAAACGAAGCCGGAACGGCCGTCCACCTCATCCTGGCGGAGGCGCCGGGTGTGCCGCCGCGCATCAGCCCGCTGCTCGCGCGGATGCCTTTGCAACTGCTGCTGCTGGTGGGGCAGGACCCGGGGGAGATCGAGGCCCGGTTGCAGGCCGTACAAAGTGAGCTCGAAACGGTGGAGGACCTCGCGGCGATGGCCCGGCGGTACTTTGCGGCTTTTGCCGAGCAGCCTTCCAGCCCTTACGTACTGGCCCTGGTCGGCCGCAACCGGGACGAACTGCTGCGCGAGATCCAGCGCGCCCGCAAAGGCATTCCCGCAGCCCGCGCCGGGAATCGGGATTGGAAGACGCCGCTGGGCAGCTACTTCACCCCCGCGCCCCTCGGGGCGCAGGCGGGCATTGCCTTTGTGTACCCCGGCGCTTTCAACTCCTACCTGGGCCTCGGCCGCGACCTGCTGCCGCTGTTTCCGGATTGCCACCGCTTGCTGGAGCGGCTGACCGACGATCCGGGTCTGTTGCTCAGAGAAGCGCAGCTCTATCCGCGCAGCCTCGAACGCCTCTGCCGACGCCAGTTGGAAGCATTCGAAGCCCAGTTGGCCGAAGATCCGGTGGCGATGATCGAATCTGGGGTCGGTTTTGCGGTACTGCACACCGCCATTTTGCGGGAGTATTTCGGCATCGAACCCCGGGCCGCCTTTGGCTACAGCCTGGGGGAGACGAGCATGTTCTACGCGCTGGGAGCCTGGCAGCAGTGGGACAGCTACGCCGCCCTGCGCACTTCGCCGCTATTTCGCACTGTGCTTTCGGGACCGATGCAGGTGCTGGAATCTTTCTGGAGCAACGGCATAGGCGCGGTGCGCTGGGGAACTTATGTGCTGATGGCTCCTCCTGAGCGGGTGCGCGAGCGGCTCAAAAGCGAAGAGCGCGTCTTCCTCACCCACGTCAATACCCCTGAGGAGGTGGTGATTGCCGGTGAGGAAGAGGCTTGCCGCAGGGTGATCACCGCCGTGGGTTGCGAATGTTTTCGCGCCCCGGCCAGCCACGTCCTGCACTGCCCGGCCATGGAGTCCGCCTATGCGCAGCTGTTGCGCCTGAGCGACCAACCGGTGCGCCCCGTACCCGGCGTCGCGTTTTATTGCAGCGCGTCGGGGTGCGCACCCGTCGCCCTCACCCCGGAGGCGGTCGCCCCGGCGGTCGCCGGGGGCATCTGCCGGCCGGTGGACTTTCGCCGGTTGATCGAGCAGACCTACGCCGACGGGGCCAGGATCTTTGTCGAACTCGGCCCGGCCAGTACCTGCTCGCGCTGGATCACCGAGACCCTCGGCGAGCGCGCCCATCTGGCCGTGTCCATCAACAAGCGGGGCACCGACGATCACACCGGCCTGATACAACTGCTGGCCAGGTTGGTCAGCCATCGGGTGGCGCTGGATCTTGCGCCGCTGTTTGGGGTGGCGCCGCCGGCCCAACCGCTTCAGGCGACCCCGGCTGCGCCCGTGCCGGTGCCCCTGCCTGCTCCGTTTCTCCGGCCCCGGCTTGAGCACGCGCTCTTGCTCTCTGAAGCCCACGGCAGCCATCTGCGGGCGCGGCAGGAGGGTCTTCAGCAAATTGGCGCCCTGGTGCAATGGCAAATCGCCCTGGCGGGCCGGCTGGTTGCACCTGGCCCCGGCACGGGCCGCTGATGGGCAGCCTGACGAACACCTGTTCTATTTCTCAAGGAGGCGCACCGTGCCACCATCCAACCGTCTCGAATACTTGGGCTCCTGCTTCAATCCCTACCAGTTCTGGGAAGGTCCGCTGGAGTCGGTCGCCTTCGACGAAGAGGCTATGCGGGCGATGGCGCTCGATGGGGACCGGCCGCTGTACGTCGTCAAAATCGACGAGCGCATCGGTATGGCCCAAAGCGGCGGCCCCGCTCCCACCGGGCGCGGCAGGACCGCCACGGCCCAACTGCTCTTGAAGGCGCCGCCGCTGTCGCCCGAGCAACTTGGGGACGATCGTTTCCGGGTCGATCACGGGGTCAAGTTTGCCTATGCCACCGGGGCGATGGCCAACGGCATCGCTTCTGAGGAGATGGTGATTGCCCTTGGCCGCGAGCGATTGCTCGCTTCGTTCGGGGCGGCCGGGCTGGTGCCTGAGCGCATCGAAGCGGCGATCCAGCGGATCCAGCAGGCGCTGCCGACGGGACCCTACGCCTTCAACTTGATCCACAGCCCCAGCGAAGCGGCGCTCGAGCGGGGGGCGGTCGATCTTTATCTCAAATACGGCGTGACGACGGTCGAAGCCTCGGCATTCATGGATCTCACCCCGAGCATCGTCCGCTACCGGGCAGCCGGGTTGAGTCGCCGGGGCGACGAGGTTGTGATCGGCCACAAGCTCATCGCCAAAGTGTCCCGCCCGGAAGTGGCGACGCGCTTTTTGCAGCCCGCTGCGCACCCTGTGCTCAAACAACTGGTCGAAAGCGGCCAGATCAGCGAACTGCAGGCCCGACTGGCCGAGCAGGTGCCGATGTGCGACGACCTCACCGTCGAAGCAGATTCGGGCGGCCATACCGACAACCGGCCGCTGGTCTGCCTGCTGCCGGCCATCATCGCCCTGCGCGACGAGATCCAGGAGCGCTGCGGCTACACCCGGCCGGTGCGGGTGGGTGCCGCCGGCGGGATCGGCACCCCCCACGCGGTCCAGGCCGCCTTGGCGATGGGGGCCGCCTACGTGGTCACCGGTTCGGTCAACCAGGCTTGCATCGAAGCCGGGGCCTCCCGCCACACCAAGCAGCTGCTGGCCCAGGCCGATCTGGCCGATGTGGCGATGGCCCCGGCCGCCGACATGTTCGAACTGGGCGTCAAGCTGCAGGTGCTCAAGCGGGGCACCCTGTTCGCCAGCCGCGCCCAGAAGCTTTTTGAGCTGTACAGAACCTGCGAGTCGCTGGAGGCCATCCCCGGCCCCGAGCGCGAGAAGCTCGAAAAGCAACTCTTCCGCCGGCCTTTAGAGGCGATCTGGCGGGACACCGTCGCCTATTTCGCCAGCCGCGATCCCGAGCAGATCCAGCGGGCCACGGACAACCCCAAGCGCAAGATGGCGCTGGTTTTTCGCTGGTATCTGGGTTTATCTTCGCGCTGGTCCAACGCCGGTGAACCGGGCCGTGAGGCGGATTACCAGATCTGGTGCGGTCCGGCGATGGGTGCATTCAACCACTGGGTCAAAAACACCTACCTCGCCGAACCCGCCAACCGCAGCGTCCTGGATGTGGCCTGGCACCTGATGCGCGGAGCGGCTTTGCTGCAGCGCCTCGAAGGGATGCGCCTGCAGGGCCTGCATTTTCCTGCTTCCTGGACCCAGTACCGGCCCGTCGCTGGCCCCGTCCAACCCAGTCGTGTTTTAGAGGTACACCGATGAGCCCAATGTCTTCCCAGTCCAGCCTCAAGCCGATCGTCGGCGCCGCCCTCATCCAGGAGTGGCTGAAGGTCAAACTGAGCGAACGGCTGAAAATCTCCACCGAAGAGATCGACCCGGAGGAAACCTTCTCCAGCCATGGCCTCAGCTCGGCCCAGGCGCTGATTTTGCTGGCCCAACTGGAGGAGTGGCTCCATCTGCATCTGTCGCCGACGCTGTTCTGGAACTATCCGACGCTGGTGTCCTTCAGCCGCCGGATCGCCGAGGAAACTTCCAGCCCGGCCCAACCGAAGCTCGAGCAAGGAGAGCCGCGATGGAAGCGATAGCGATTGTGGGCCTGGGCTGCCGTTTTCCCGGTGCTGCGAATCCTGCGGAGTATTGGCGGCTGTTGCGCGACGGCATCGATGCAATCGCCGAGGTGCCCGCCGAGCGCTGGGACGTCGATGCTTTCTACGACCCGCAAGCGATCGCCCCCCGGACGATGAACACCCGCTGGGGCGGTTTCTTGGGCGGGGTCGAGCGCTTCGACAACCAGTTTTTTGGCATCTCGGCCCGGGAAGCCCAGTACATGGACCCCCAGCAGCGGCTGCTATTGGAGGTGGCCTACGAAGCGCTCGAAAGCGCCGGTCAACCGCTCGAGCAGCTGGCGGGCAGCCAGACCGGCGTCTTTGTGGGCATCTGCAACAGCGATTACTACCGGCTCAATCTCAACCAGCCCGACGACATCGACGCCTACGCGAGCACCGGCGGCATCTACTGCATCGCCGCCAACCGTCTTTCCTACCTGCTCGATCTGCGCGGTCCGAGCCTGGCGGTCGACACGGCCTGTTCCTCCTCGCTGATGGCGGTGCACCTGGCCTGCCAGAGTCTGCGCCGGGGCGAGTGCGCCCTGGCGGTGGCCGCGGGTGTGCAGTTGATGCTCACCCCGGAGCTGAGCATATCGCTGGCCAAGGCGCACATGCTCTCCCCCGACGGCCGCTGCAAAACCTTCGACAGCCGGGCGAACGGCTACGTGCGCGGCGAAGGTTGCGGTGCAGTCATCCTCAAGCCCCTGACGCGCGCCCTAGGCGACGGTGACCCGATTTTGGCCGTCATCCGCGGCACGGCCGCCAACCAGGACGGTCGCAGCAACGGCCTCACCGCCCCCAACGGTTACGCCCAGCAGGCCGTCATCCGCGAAGCCCTGGCCGACGCCGGCATTCCCGCAGGCGAGATCGATTATGTCGAGGCCCACGGCACCGGTACCCCCTTAGGCGATCCGATCGAAGCACTCGCCCTCGGCGCGGTGCTCGCCGAAGGCCGCCCCGCGGACCGGCCCTGCCGCGTCGGCTCGGCCAAGACCAACATCGGCCACCTCGAAGCGGCGGCGGGTATTGCCGGTCTCATCAAGGTGGTGCTGGCCCTCCGGCACCGGCTCCTCCCGCCCAATTTGCACTTCGAAGCGGCCAACCCGCATATCCCCTTCGATCGTCTGCCCCTCAGGGTGCAGGAACGCCTGGAACCCTGGCCGCGGCGGGAGGGACCGGCCAGGGCGGGGGTGAGTTCCTTCGGTTTCGGCGGCACCAACGCCCACGTCGTCCTGCAGGAGGCGCCGGTGGGCGGCTTCGAAAGCTTGCCCACGGACGACAGTCCCCAGCTGTTGCCCCTGTCCGCCCGCAGCGCCGAGGCCCTGCGGGAGCTGGCGGACACTTTGCGCGGGCGGTTGGTGTCCGAACCGGAGACCGACGCCCTGGCGCAATGGTGCTACAGCGCGGGGGTCCGGCGCACCCACCACAGCCATCGCCTCTGCCTGGTCGCCCGCTCGCAGGCGGAACTGGCCGGGCACCTCGAAACCTGGCTGCAGGGCGTCACCCCCCCCGGCGGCAGCCAGGGGCGCAAGCTGCCCAGCCGTTCGCTGAAGATTGCCTTTGTCTTCACGGGCCAGGGGCCGCAGTGGTGGGCGATGGGGCGGCAACTCTGGCAGCGCGAAGCGGTCTTTCGGCAAGTTTTCGGCGAGTGCGACCGCCTGATGGGCCGCTACGCCGACTGGTCGCTTGTGCAGGAACTGCTCGCCGAGAAGACCGACTCGCGCCTGCAGGAAACCGAGATCGCTCAACCGGTCCTGTTCGCCCTGCAGGTGGCACTGGCGGCCCTCTGGCGTTCGTGGGGCGTCACCCCCGATGCGGTGGTCGGCCACAGCGTCGGTGAAGTGGCCGCCGCCTACGTGGCCGGCGCTTTGCATCTACCGGACGCATTGCGGTTGGTTTTTCGCCGGGCGCAACTGATGCAGCGCGCCACCGGGGCGGGCCGGATGGCTGCCGTCTGGCTGGGCCGCGCCGAGGTGGAACCGCTCATCGCCGCCTACGCGGGCCTCTCCGTCGCCGCTCTCAACAGCCCCACCACGACGGTCCTCTCCGGCGAGGCCGACACCCTGGCGGCCGTCCTCGAACAGTTTGAGCAACGGGGCGTCACCACCAAAATGCTGCCGGTCAACTACGCCTTCCACTGCCCGCAGATGGAACCGATGCGCCCGGAACTGGTCGGGCACCTCCACGATCTCAAGCCGCGGGCTGGGCAAATTCCCTTCTACTCGACGGTCACCGGCCAAATCCACCCTTGCAACGGCCTCGACGCCGAATACTGGGGCCGCAATCTGCGCGAAGCCGTCCAGTTTGCCGATGCGGTCGACGCGCTGATCCAGAGCGGCCACCACATCTTTGTCGAAATCGGCCCGCACCCGGCCCTGGCCTCCGCCCTGGCCGAATGCCTGGAGAACCGTCAGAAGCAGGGAGCCTGCCTGCCTTCGCTGCGGCGCTACGAGGACGAGCGGGCCACGATGCTCGCAAGCCTCGGGCAACTGTACACCCTGGGTTGCCGCGTGGATTGGCGGCTACTGTACCCGCAGGGACCGCTGCCCTTCGTACCCCTGCCCGCGTATCCCTGGCAATGGCGGCGCTTCTGGCTTGAGAGCACGAACGGTACACAGGCAAGCAACGGCCATGCTGCGGGTGGGTTCGCCACGGCGGGCAACGGCCATCGGCCGGCGGCTCCACCGCAGACAAGCCCGCCTGCCGAAGCCTCACCCCGCAACGCGCTGCTTGCCGCTTCGCCGGCCGAGCGCCTGGTGCACCTGGGCGGTTATCTGCGCGAGAAGCTGGCCGCGGTGCTTCGCCAGCCGATGAACGCCGTGGATCCGCAGCAGCCGCTCACCCAGTTGGGTCTCGATTCGTTGATGGCGGTAGAACTGCGGGCGCGCGTGCTGGAGGACTTTCAGATCAATATCCCGATCAACCTGTTCTTTAACAACACGGGCCTCGGGCACTTGGCGGAGTTTTTGGCGGAGCAAACCCCGGCCGCCGAAGTCCCCGCCGCCGCCGTCCTCCCGCTGTTGGATCCGGCCGTGGGGATGCCTTGGTTTCGGGCCTGGCAGCAGGAGTTCGATCCGCGGCGCATCGAGCGCATCGATCGGCAGCTGGTCCACAAGGACTACGACCACAACGTGCTGTTGGCACGCTTGAGCCGGGCGGACGAAAACACGGTGCTGGCCGAGATGGTTCAGGATCTGGCACATCCGTTCTTCTACGAACACCCTAAAGACCACGTCCCGGGGCTCTATCTCGTTGAAGCCGCCCGCCAGCTGGTGACGGCGCTTTCCCACGTCTACCACGGTGTGGCGATGGGCAAGGCTTTTATCCTCGACGAAATCCAGGCCCGCTTCCTGCGGCTTGCCGAGACGGACGCGCCCGTGTTCTTGATCGCCCGCAGCCGCGCTCCCGTCTACTCCCGGGGTGAGCTGCTGCAGATGCACAACGATCTGTGTCTGCTGCAAAACGAGGCGGTGGTGGCTGAGATGAGCTGCCTGTTTCGGGTCTTCGACCCGGTGGGCTACGACCACCTGCGCAGCCGCAAAAGCCAGGCCGTGCCCGGCTAGCCGTACCGCCGTTGCGTCACGACGAGGGACAACCATGAAAATCCAAGGGCTATTTCTTGATTTCGACGGGGTGATCTCAGATAACTCCAACGAACTGATGATCCGCTGGCTGCACGCCTACGCCTGCCGCACCGCCGAGGGGCCGGTGGGGCTGCAGACGGTGCGCACGGTGGCCAAACTGGCGTCGGCCTGTACGCCCCGGGAGCTGTTGGAGTTGTTTTTTCATTCCTTCGCCATTCCGGGTCAAATCGGCGAGGTGCAGCAGGCGATGCACCGCGAGACCAGTACCGCGGTCCGCATCGGCGACGCGCTGGCGCCATTGTTGGCCGGCTGCGCCCGCCGGGGGATCCCAGTCAAGGTGCTCTCCCAGCGCAGCGCCACCCAGGGCACCTTTAACCAGTTGCACCATGTTCCTGGTATCGAACGGGACATGATTTGCTCCACCCGCGGTCTGTCCAAGGCCAATCCCCTGTGCTATCGGCAGGTCGGCGAGGAACTGGGTATCGACCTGGGTGGGTGGCTGATGGTCGACGATTCGCCCTACGCGCTGCGCGGCGCGAAGCTAGCCGGGCTGCAGACGGCCTGGATCGTCACGGCGGGCTTCCACGAGGCTGACTACCGCGACTACGAGGGGCTCATCGACCTGCGGCTCGGCTCGCTCGCGGCCTTGCTGCCGCTCATCGACGATCGGCAGGCCGCGGCCTGAGACAGAGATATTTGGGGGGTTTTCTCATGGCATTCAACAACCGCAACACCCTGGCTGCAGAACGCGGCAAAGCCGCTTTGCAGGCGGACTGCATTATCATCGGCGGCGGACCGGCGGGGGCCGTCCTCTCTTTGCTGTTGGCCCGCCAGGGGGTCTCGGTGATCCTCTTCGAGGCGCAAAAAGACTTCGACCGCGATTTTCGGGGCGACTCGCTGCACGCCGTGGTCATGGAGTTGATGGACGATCTCCGATTGACCGAGCGCCTCTTGGAGCACAAGCACAGCAAGCTCAAAACCCTCACCATGGTCAGCGCCGCGGGGGCGGCCCGGGTGGCCGATTTCAGCCGCTTGCCGACCCACCACAATTACATGACCATGGTCGCCCAGAAGGACTTTCTCAACTTCATGGTCGCCGAGGCGAAGCGCTACGCGAACTTCCGAGTCTTCATGGCCGCCAGCGTGCAGCGGCTCATCGAGGAGGAGGGCGAAATCCGCGGGGTGGTCTTCAATGGCCCGGATGGACCGCAGGAGGCCCGCTGCGCCCTGACGGTCGGCGCGGACGGACGCTCCTCGCGCACCCGCCAGATGGCCGGCATCGATCTGGTCAAATTTTCCCAGGCGGTGGACGTGCTCTGGTTCCGCCTGCCGCGCTACCCCCACGAACCGGAGGGGGTCCTCTACCGGGTCGGTCAGGGGGCAGTCATGGGCCAGGCCGATCGCTCCGATGCCTGGCAAATCAGCTATATCATCCGCAAGGGCACCTACCAGAAACTGCGCGCCCAGGGCATCGAGGGGTTGCGCCGGTCGGTGACGACGCTGGTGCCGGAACTGGCCGATCGGGTGGGACTGCTCAAGGACTGGTCGCAGGCGTCGCTGCTGTCGGTCGAATCGGGTTATGTCCGCCGCTGGTACCGCCCGGGGCTGTTGCTGATTGGCGATGCGGCCCACGTGATGTCCCCCTTCGGTGGGGTGGGCATCAGCTACGCGATCCAGGACGCGGTCGCCGCGGCCAATGTTCTGGCGGGGCCTTTGCGCAGCGGGCGCGTCGGGGTGGGCCACCTGGCCGCCGTCCAGCGCCGCCGGGAACTGCCCACCCGCCTCAGCCAGTACTACCAGGCGATGATCCAGGACCAGCTGTTGGCCACAGCCGCCAACGAAGGCATTCCGCCCAAACCGACCCTGCTGCGGCGGCTGCTGCGCCTGCCCGGGCTGCGGGAACTGCCGACGCGGCTGCTCGCCTTCGGTCTGTGGCCCGCCCGCCTGCGCACCAAGCAGAGCATTCCACCCACGATGCACCGCTAGAGGCGGGGGGCCGCGCCGCGGACCAATGTGCCCATTTACCCAACCCATAAGGATAGACACCCATGATCGACCTGCCGTCCAGTAGCCGTCGAAAGCGCAGCCCGTGGATGGGTCTGCTCGCCGCGGGTCTTGGCACCTGCGTGCTGCCCCTCGATGCCGCAATGGCTGCCTTCTCGCCTGAGGGCATGCCGCCTGCGCCAGCCGGTGTCGGTGAGACGGTGCCACACTCGTCACTACGGCAATGCGACGAAGCTGAGCGCTTATCGCGTTGCGGCTGCCCCTCCTGTGCCACTTCCCGGCAGTTTGCCTCCCGCTCCCGGATGCAGAGCGAATCCCAACAACCGCGCACCTTCAACCCTGAGGAGGTCAAACGCCCATGACCAAGCAAATTGCCCAGGATACCACCCGCAAACTGGGTGCCGAACCCGACAACAAGTGGGCGATCTTACTGGCCGTGAGCATCGGCACTTTTCTGGTGCCGCTGGACATCACCGTGGTCGCCCTGGCCCTACCCGATATCGAAAGCTCGCTGCGCACGAGCTTTGCCGATCTCCAGTGGATCATCAATGGTTACAACCTCTCTTTTACCGCCTTTTTGTTGGCGGCCGGAACGCTTGCGGACCGCTTCGGCCGCCGTCGGCTGTTTCTGGTCGGCCTTGCCCTGTTTACCCTGACTTCGCTCACCTGCGGGCTCGCCTCCACCCCCCTGACTCTTACCCTCGCCCGCAGCATCCAGGGGCTGGGCGGGGCGCTGCTGCTCATCTCCTCGCTGGCGATTCTCTCCGAGACCTTCCGCGCAGGACCGGAGCGGGCAAACGCCTTCGGCGTCTGGGGCTTGGTGATGGGGGTGGGCGCTTCGCTGGGGCCGATGATTGGCGGCCTGCTGGTGGATCTGCTCAGCTGGCGGTGGATCTTTTTGCTCAACGTGCCGATCGGTGTCGGCCTGGTCGTCTTTACTCTGAGCAAAGTGGACGAGTCGCGCGATCCCGGAGCGGCCCGGGTCGATTGGCTGGGACTGACCACGTTCACCGCGGCTCTGTTTTCGCTGTGCTTCGCCTTGATCCAGGGCAACGAACTGGGCTGGACCAGCACCCCTATTCTTAGCTTGTTGGCGGCGGCGACGGTGCTGCTTGTCGCCTTTGTGATCATCGAACGGCGGCAGAGCCAGCCCATGTTCGAACTGTCGCTTTTGGGCAACCCCGCCTTTGTGGGGACTTCGTTGCTCGCCGCGACCAACGGCGCTTCGTTTTGGGCAATGATCGTCTATTTACCCCTGTTTTTTCAAAACGTTCTTGGTTACTCGCCTTTGCAGTCGGGGTTGCTGCTGTTGCCGCTGACGGTGCCTTTGCTGGTCTGCCCGCCTCTGGGCGGTCGGCTGGCCCAGGTATTGCCCGCGCGGGTGCTGCTCAGCGGCGGCATGCTCATGATCGGCCTGGGCTTTGTCTGGATGTACGGGATCAACGCCGGTTCCCCCTGGACCGCGTTTCTGCCGGGCTTTTTGTTGGCCGGGATCGGAGCCGGGCTGATCAACGCCGAAATCGCGAACGTGGCGATTGCTGTGTTGCCCCCCGAGCGCAGCGGCATGGGTTCGGGAATCACCAGCACTTTCCGCCACGGTGCCCACGCCTTGGGTATCGCTCTGCTGGGCTCGCTGCTCACCCAGCGCGTGGCCACGAGCCTGGAGCAATCGACACAAACCCTACCCGGTCTGGTGACCGAGCGCAGCACGCAACTGGCAAGCCAGATTGCGGCAGGCGACCTGAATGGCGTGGTCCGCACGCTGCCGCCGAACCTGCAAAATGCGTTTGCCGAAGCGGCCCAAAACAGTTTCATCGACGGATTTAACCTCATCGTGCTCCTGGCCGCTGCCACAGCACTGATAGGCGCTTTGGCCACCTTCGTTCTGGTAAAAGATCAACGTTCCCAAAGCCAAGAGCGCCCCAGTCCCTCCAAGACATAGGTGTCGGCAGCTCCTGTGGGGTCAAACTGCGCCGCAATCGGTGGGTGCTTTTTGGCCCTTCAGTCTTTCGGACGGCTCGGCTCGGGGAGATCGACAATCGCCCCGAGGGCTTTGAGGGCGGCTTTGCGAGCCTCCGTCAGCCCGGACACTGCGCTTAGATTCATCCTTTCGTAGGGCTTCGGATTGCGCAGAATCCGCGAGCGCTCGGCGCTGTGGGTTTCCCACAGCGCAATGCTTCCGTCCGGGCTGCCGCTGGCGAGCAAGCAGCCGTCCGGGCTGAAAGCGACCGACCAGACCGAGTGGGTATGCCCGGAAAATGTTCGATGGATCTGCCCGGTGCTCGTCCTCCAAGTCCTGATGACGCGGTCTTCCCCCGCGCTCGCGAGCAAGGTGCCATCCACACTGAACGCCACGGCCCATACGGGGCTGGCATGCCCTTCAATAATTCGGGCACACCGACCGCACTGCCAGTCCCAAAGCCTGACGGTTCCGTCGGCACTGCCGCTTGCCAGGAGCGAACCGTCCGGGCTGAAGGCCACAGAGTGGACCCAATTGGCGTGTTCCGCCAATAGAGCGACGCACAATCCGTTGCCGACGTTCCACAATCGCACGGTTCCGTCCACGCTGGCACTGGCCAAAACTTGGCCATCGGCGCTGAAGGCCACGGCGCTCACCCACCCGGCGTGCGCCTGCAAAACGGCGTTGCGCCGTCCCGTCGCGGCATTCCACAGACACACCGTCCGATCCGCGCTTCCGGTTGCGATCGTGGCTCCGTCCGGGCTGAAAACGGCCGACCAGACCCAACTGCTGTGCCCCTCCAAAATTTTGCGGCAGTCGCCTGTAGCGGCGTCCCACAGGCGCACCGTGTGATCCATGCTGCCGCTGGCGAGGGTTCGGCCATCCGGTCCGAAGGCAACTGCGAACACCCAACTGCTGTGCCCCTCCAAAATTTTGCGGCAGTCGCCTGTAGCGGCGTCCCACAGGCGCACCGTGTGATCCGTGCTGCCGCCGGCGATCGTGCCCCCGTCCGGACTGAAAGCCACCGAATTGACGCCGCTGGTGTAGCCCTGTATCGTTTTGCGGCATTGACCGGTGTCGGTCCTCCACAAGCGCACGGCTTGATCGGCACTCCCGCTTGCCAGTGTCTGACCATCGGGGCTGAAGGCGACCGCATACACCAGATTGGTGTGGCCCTGCAAGATTTTGCGGCACTGCGCGGTGGCAACGTCCCACAACTTGATCAGCGCGTCCTGTCCTCCGCTTGCCAGAATCCGACCGTTGGGGCTGAAGGCGACGGACCAGATAAGGCTGGAATGGCCGAGCAAGGACTTTTGGCACTCCCCGGTGGCGGTGTCCCACAGGCGGACGGTCCGGTCGGCGCCGGCGCTCGCGATCGACCGGCCGTCCGGACTGAAGTCGACGGAGTGTATCCAATCGGTGTGCCCGCGCAGGGTGCGCAGGCATCGCCCCGTCGCGCGCTCCCACAGCCGCACGGTCTGATCGGAACTGCCGGAGGCCAGAACGCTCCCGTCGGGGCTGAAGGCAAGCGACAAAACCCAGCCCCCATGCCCGCGCAGGGTGCGCAGGCATCGCCCCGTCGCGCGCTCCCACAGCCGCACGGTCTGATCGGAACTGCCGGAGGCCAGAACGCTCCCGTCGGGGCTGAAGGCAAGCGACAAAACCCAGCCCCCATGCCCGCGCAGGGTGCGCAGGCATCGCCCCGTCGCGCGCTCCCACAGCCGCACGGTCTGATCGGAACTGCCGGAGGCCAGAACGCTCCCGTCGGGGCTGAAGGCAAGCGACAAAACCCAGGCTGTATGTCCTTCGCAGATGTTCAGCTGGATACCGTCGGGCAGTTGCCAGAGACAGACTTTGCCATCGGCGTCACCCGTGGCCAGCACGTTGCGATTGGGACTGAATTTGACGGAGGAGATATTGCCCAAAGGTTCGATGAACATTGATTGGGACAAATCGCACTGGGCGAGATTGCATTGTTGAAGGTTGGCGTTTCGCAAATCCGCCTGCCATACAGCCAGGCCCGAAAGGTCCCAACCTCTTAAATCGACCTTTGCAGTGCAGAGGATGTTCAACAAATTTCCTCCGGCATAGCCCTGGTGACCCAAAGCTTCCTTTCTTAAATCCGAGAAGATGTGGGTGAAATGTTTCTCGATCGCTTCGGGCGTTTTAAAGAACGACTTTAGTCGAATGACCAGGGGATGAACAATCAGCCGTAGCTGAGTGCTCCGTACGTAGTCCGGCCCCTGGGCTTTAAGCAAGAAGCATTGCTTCAAAAGGGACAACTTTCTGGTTTGAATCTCCGTCCAGACATGGTGAATCAATCGATCCAGAGTGTATTCCGTTATCACGGGTTGCAATGAAAAATACAGTTTATTCTCCTCGACAAGAGAGCGCCTCGACAACGATTCCATGGCCTCCAGCAACTCGGGAACTGTCGTGGGGAGCAAAACGACTTCGTGAAGCTCGGAGAGTGAAATCGGCTCGCAATGTATCGAAAGCCAGTACATGACTTGCCTTTCCAGTTCGGACAAGCGGTTGAAGTGCTGGCTCAACAAATCCCGAAGATCGCCAAAGATAGAAGTGCCTTGTGCCACGAAGTTCGAGATGTTATTGCCAAATAAAGTCCGAATCGTGGAGGCCACCATTTTTATGGCAAGGGGGTTGCCCCCGTAGTACCTGAGCAGTTCTTTGCTGTCTCCTGTAGAAATGTTCAAGCCCCTTTCTTTGAGGATTTCCAGACCGTCGTTTTCTTGGAGGCCTCTCAGCCGCAAAGAGCGAACTGGGAGGGTTTTACCTTCCAGGGGTTCCAAATCCTTGGGTTTCTCCCGGCTGGTCAGCACCAGGCAGCTTTTGTGGGAAGAGCTTCCGACGCTCTTGAACAGTTCGCCGTAGTCTTCGTATCCTTCGCGGTAGTACCCGGCTTTTCTTGCGCTGTCCATTACCGTTTCGACGTTATCAAAGACGATCAGGCATCGGTGGCTCCGAAATAAGTCAATAAGTTGAGACTGTTTTACGTTGGAAACTCGATGGGATATGGGCGGCTGTGTCAAACCAACAAATTGAAAAATATCGACCAGAATTTCCTGCAGAGGCGGCGCATTTCGCAGGGATCTCCAGAGGACGTAATCAAAATTATCCTTGACCGTTTCCGCGAGCTTCACCGACAGCGAAGTTTTGCCGATTCCCCCCATCCCCAGCAGTGCAACCACGCGACATTTGTCGCGAACAATCCAGGTTGTTAATGCAGCAAGTTCCTCGGCACGGCCGTGAAAGTTTCTGACATCAATGGCCTCCGCCCAGTCCTGCTGGGTTTTGCTGACTCTGCTGTCTAGATTCTCGCTTGGATTGCCTACTGCCTGGTAATCGTTTTTCGTTAGCTTCAAATTAAACGCTCTAAAAAATCGCTCGAGCGTGCGTTTATCTACCCCTTCTTCGCCATCGAGAACCTTTGCAATCGTGGGGCAGGACAAGCCGGTTAACTCGCTCAATTGCTCCAGGGTATAGCCGGCGCCATAGTTGTTTTTGGCTTCGAGGGCAGCCCGCGCCTCTTCGAGGGTTGCCAGACCTCTTTTGCTCAGGACGACCCCTCTATTTCGGCGAGACGGGGGGCGAAGCGATCCCATGCACTACCCGCAATAAGTAGAGATTATTATAAATCAAAACTATCACGAGAATGTTTGCAGTGATGCGCCGTGGGAATTTCGCCCTCGTCTTACTGAGCTTCCGCGCGTTTTGCAGAGGGCTTTGAGTGTTACAGGGTACGGGAAACGGTGGACCCTCAACGGGTGGTAGCCGGGCTGCAACGGCTAAAAGCGGCTTCTGGAGAGGATTTGAGTAGAGAGTAGGGGATAGAACCGTGGTCTCCAATTGCCAGATACTACAAGAAGCTCTAGGTAGGCAGGGATTGAAAACAATCCGTGCGATCGCCAGCTGCAATTCACGAAACCCATGAAATGCTCGCCGAGCATATAGCTTAACGGCAGTGGGCTTGCTCCTCAAGGGCAGCGAACATCACCTCAAGCTATCAAAGATCGATGGTTCAGCTGCTGCGCAGCCGAAGCGCCTTCGGGGGAGAGTTGGATTGCAGCAGCAAAGCGCTGCGGCTGTCCCGATCGCTCCCGGTGCCGGTCTAGACCTTGGGCACGCTCGGATCGACCTCGTCGGACCAGGCGTGGATGCCGCCTTTGAGGTTGATGCCTTCGATACCGACCGACTGTAGAATTTGCAGGGCCTTGGCCGAGCGCATGCCGCTCCTGCAGTGGAGCACCAGTGCGGAGCCGTTGACTAGAGAACGCACCTTCTCGATGCCCGGTCCTTGCTCAATTTTCGGTAGCGGCACCAGCGTGGTGCCGGGGATGCGGGCGGCAGCAAATTCGTCGGGGTTGCGCACATCGATGACGACGACGTCCTTGCCGGCATCCAGCAGCTGTTTCAGTTCGGTCGCGGTGATTTCTTGCAGAGTCGCTTTGGCCTTTTCTTCTTCGGCGCGGGCCTGGGGGATGCCGCAGAATTCCTCGTAGTCGATGAGCGAAGTGACCGTCGGGTGATCCCCGCACACCGGGCACTCGGGGTTCCTGCGCAGCTTCAACTCGCGGAACTTCATGTTGAGGGCGTCGTAGAGCATCAGGCGGCCCTTGAGGGTGGTACCGATGCCCAGGATGATCTTGACCGCCTCGGTGGCCTGGATGACGCCGATCACCCCCGGCAAGATCCCCAGGACGCCGCCTTCGGCACAACTGGGCACCAGTCCCGGCGGCGGCGGCTCCGGATAAAGGCAGCGGTAGCAGGGGCCGTCCTCGTAGTGGAAAACGGTCGATTGGCCCTCGAAGCGGAAGATCGAGCCGTAGACGTTCGGTTTGCCGAGCAGTACGCAGGCGTCGTTGACCAGATAGCGGGTCGGAAAGTTGTCGGTGCCGTCGATGATCAGGTCGTAATCGCGGCAAATGTCGAGGGCGTTTTCGCTCGAAAGGCGCACCGGCCAGCGGTCGATTTGCAGGTGCGGGTTGATCTCCTGGAGACGGTCGGTGGCCGAATCGATCTTGGGCTTGCCGATCCAGGCGGTGCCGTGGATAATCTGGCGCTGGAGGTTGCTTGCATCGACCACGTCAAAATCCACCAGCCCGATGCGACCGATACCGGCGGCGGCCAGGTACATCGTCAGCGGTGCTCCCAGACCGCCGGTGCCCACACAGAGCACCGAGGCGGCTTTGAGCTTCTTCTGGCCCTCCAGACCTACCTCCGGCAAGATCAAATGGCGGGAGTAGCGCTCCAGTTCGTCGCGCGATAGTTCGATGGTTGTGGTGTCGGGATTGAGCATGGCTAGAATCCTCCGGCGATCGAAGGCACGATGCTGATGACGTCGGTCGGTTGAACGGCGGTGCCCTGCTGCTGCAGGTGGCGGATGTCTTCGTCGTTGACGTAAATGTTCACAAAGTTGCGCAGCCTGCCGTCTTCGCCGTATAGATGCTTCTTCAGTTCGCCGTAGCGGCCGGTCAGATCATCGAGTATCTCGCCGACGCTGCTGCCCTCCAGTTCCAGGCTCTCCTGATTGCTGGTGTAGCGGCGCAAAGGAGCCGGGATCAACACTTTCACTGCCATTTATCTAGACCTCCGTGGTCTGATGAACCGTTTCACACTGAAACTGACGCTCGTCATCGAGCGTCCAACTGGTCAAATCGGCCGCATGACCATTTTGCACCGAAACAATAAGGTAAGAGTAGACCGGCCAGGCATTGCCCCGATCGAACTCCGAAGGCCGCGCCGGGTGATCGGGGTGGGAGTGGTAGGTGCCGATCACCTCCCACCCCTGCGAGCGCGCCGCGCTCTCACCGGCCCGGTAATCCTCCGGGGTAATCAAAAACCGGCGCTCCTCACCCTCGCCATCCCCCAGGCCAAATTCTCCCGCCCCCTGCCAGGTGTTCTCCACCGGATACACAGCATGGAGAGTCTTCGCGCCGTCGGGCTCGAAGCGCCCGAGCAGTAAACCACAGCATTCGCGCGGGTACGTGCGCTCGCCATGGGCGCGGATCGCCCCCAGTTGGGCCTCGTTGATCGTCAGGGCCATCGCCTTAACCCACCAAACCTATCGGGATACAGATCTATTCTGACACACCGATCAATCAAGTCCAGGCTCACCCCACACAGGGCGGCCCGGAGTGGGGCAGGCAACGATTGCGCTAGTAATGTCCGACCATCCGCTGCGGTTCGCCGAGCCATTCGCTGAAGGGCCGGTGGGCGCTCAACTGGCGCATGCGGCGGGCCAGATCCCGCAGCGCCGTGGCCTCGTCGACCCCTTCGCGTTCCATCTGCAGGCGCACGTCGAGGGCCTTGAGATAGTCGCCGACCGTGTCGAGCAGTTGGGTCTGGCTATCGGGAGGGGCCTCGAAGTAGTGCTCTTCGATCTGGTGGATGAGGCGTTCTAGTTCCGCGGTGCTGAAGGTTGCCGCCAGCTTTTTGATGAAGTTGATGTTCATTTGTGCAACCACCCTACATCCCTAATCCTACTGGTACCGGGCTTCGGGGTGCCCGGATGATGTGTTTTCTTAGGGATCGGACAAGCCCCGGCTCAGGCCGGGGCGCACACTAGACTTCTTCGTCGCCCAACTCGTCGTCGCCCTCGTCCGGGGCAGCCCCGGCAGCGGCCGGGACGGCGGCACCGCTCGCGATCTTCTCGCGCACTTTGATCTCGATCTCCTGGGCCTGGGGGGCATTCTCCTCAAGGAGCGCCAGCACGTTCTCGCGGCCCTGGCCGAGCCGCTCGCTGCCGTAGGAGTACCAGGCGCCCTTGCGCTCGACGATCTCCATCTCGACGGCCAGATCGAGGATGCAGCCCAGCGAGGAGATGCCCTTGCCGAAGATGATGTCGAACTCAGCTTTGCGGAACGGCGGGGCGACCTTGTTTTTGACCACCTTGACCCGAACGCGGTTGCCGTACTCGTCCTGGCCTTTTTTGAGGGTCTCGGCCTTACGGATATCCAGGCGCACCGAGGCGTAGAACTTGAGGGCATTGCCGCCGGTGGTGGTCTCGGGGTTGCCGTACATCACGCCAATCTTGGAGCGCAGCTGGTTGAGGAAAATCACCATGCAGCCGGTCTTGCCGATGTTGCCTGTGATCTTGCGCAGAGCCTGGCTCATCAGCCGCGCCTGCAGACCGACGTGGGCGTCGCCCATCTCGCCTTCGATCTCGGCGCGCGGCACCAGGGCGGCCACCGAGTCGATGACGATGACGTCGATGGCGGCTGAGCGTACCAGCTGATCGACGATCTCCATGGCCATCTCGCCGGTGTCGGGCTGGGAGATGATGAGATCATCCACGTTCACCCCCAGCACCTTGGCGTAGGCCGGATCGAGGGCGTGCTCGGCGTCCACGAAGGCCGCCACACCGCCGGTTTTTTGGATCTCGGCGATGGCGTGGAGCGCAAGCGTCGTCTTGCCCGAGGACTCAGGACCATAAATTTCGATGACCCGGCCTCTGGGCAGGCCGCCCCCCAGGGCCAAGTCGAGGGTAATGGCGCCGCTCGGCACCGTCTCCACCCGGATGCGCGTGTTCTCACCCAGGCGCATGATCGCCCCTTCGCCGAAGTTGCGCTTGATCTGGGTGAGTACCATCTTGAGCGCTTTTTGCTTTTGGGCCTCGTCGGCGGTACCGGCCGCGGGGGCGGCCTTTTTGGAATCGTCTGTGGTGCGGGCCATGGTCGTCTCCGGCGCATCAGAAGAAAGGTCGATCGATTCCCGCGCCGAGGACCGAGTGCCGTTGGTACCGTTTTTGGTCATCAAAATAGCTCCCAGATTCTAACACCGATGCTAAGCTGGCCCAGGTCCGACCCGCCGCGAGAAGTGGACCAACGTCCACAACCATAGCATACAAGTGTGCGGCGGCGCCCGTGTTTTTCGCTTTTTTCGGTTTTTGCACTTTTCGCTACAATAGCGGGGCAGTATCGGAACTCCCATGGCCGTGAGCCGCGCAACGCTTTTTGACAAAGTCTGGGATCTGCACACGGTGGGCACTCTGGCCTCCGGTCAGACCCAGCTTTTTATCGGACTGCACCTGATTCATGAGGTGACCAGTCCCCAGGCCTTTGCGATGCTGCGCGAGCGGGGTTTGGGGGTGCTTTATGCGGAACGGACGGTGGCGACAGTAGATCACATCGTGCCCACCCAGAGCCAGCAGCGGCCTTTCACCGACACGCTGGCCGAGCAGATGATCTGCGCCCTCGAAGACAACTGTGCCGAATTCGGCATTCGCTTTTACAACATCGGTTCAGGTTCCCAGGGCATCGTGCACGTCATCGCCCCCGAGCAGGGGTTCACCCAGCCGGGCATGACCATCGCCTGCGGCGACAGCCACACCGCTACCCACGGCGCTTTCGGCGCCATCGCCTTCGGCATCGGCACCAGCCAGGTGCGCGACGTGCTCGCCACCCAGACCCTCGCCCTAGACAAGCTCAAAGTGCGCCGCATCGAGATGAACGGCGGCCTGCGCCCGGGGGTGTTTGCCAAGGATGTGATTTTGCACATTATCCGCAAGCTCGGCGTCAAAGCCGGGGTGGGCTATGCCTACGAATTCGCCGGCACCACCTTCGAGGCGATGAACATGGAAGAGCGGATGACCGTCTGCAACATGGCCATCGAGGGCGGCGCCCGCTGCGGCTATATCAACCCCGACGCCGTCACCTACACCTACCTCAAAGATCGCGACTTCGCCCCCCAGGGCGCCGACTGGGAGCGGGCAGTCGCCTGGTGGGAGAACCTCCGCTCCGACCCCGACGCCCAGTACGACGACACTGTACACTTTGATGCCGCCGAAATTGCCCCCACCGTCACCTGGGGCATCACCCCGGGTCAGGGGATTGCCGTCGACGAGACCGTTCCCCGGACGGAGGAACTCCCCGGCGAAGATCGGCCGCTAGCGGAAGAAGCTTATCGCTACATGGACCTGGCCCCGGGGGTGCCCATCGTCGGCACCAAAGTCGATGTCTGCTTCATCGGCAGCTGCACCAACGGACGCCTGAGCGATCTGCGCGAAGCAGCCAAGCTCGCCCGGGGACGGCATGTCGCCCTGGGCGTCAAAGCTTTCGTCGTCCCCGGCTCCGAGCGCGTCAAGCAGCAGGCTGAAGCCGAGGGGCTGCACGAAGTCTTTTTAGAAGCCGGTTTTGAGTGGCGCGAGCCCGGCTGTTCGATGTGCCTGGCGATGAACCCCGACCGGCTCGAAGGCCGGCAACTGAGCGCCTCCTCCTCCAACCGCAACTTCAAGGGCCGCCAGGGCTCGGCCTCCGGCCGCACGCTGCTGATGAGCCCGGCGATGGTGGTGGCTGCCGCCGTGAGCGGTGCGGTCACCGACGTTCGCGCCCTATTGGAGCCCACCCCATGAGCCGCATTGCCAGCATCGAAGGCCGGGCCATACCGCTACCGGGCCACGACATCGACACCGACCGGATCATCCCGGCGCGTTTTTTGCGCTGCGTCACCTTCGACGGTCTTGGCGAAGCGGTCTTTGCCGACGACCGCCGCCAGAGCGGACAGCACCCCTTCGATGCCCCACACCATCAGGGAGCGAACATTTTGGTGGTCGGCCGCAACTTCGGCTGCGGCTCCAGCCGCGAGCACGCCCCCCAGGCCCTTGCCAAGTGGGGCATCCGGGCCATCGTGGGCGAGAGCTATGCGGAGATTTTCTTCGGCAACTGTGTCGCCATCGGCCTTCCCTGCGCAACCGCCCGGCCGGAGCACATTCAGCATCTGCACACAGCCATTGCCGAGGATCCGCAGATCCCCCTCACCCTCGACCTCGAAGCGCTCGAAGTGCGCCTGCCGCAATCGCGCCTACCCGTAGAGATGCCTGCGGGGGCGCACCGGATGTTTCTGGCCGGCACCTGGGATGCTACCGGTCAATTGCTCGCGGGCCTGGCCGCCATTCGGGAGATTGCCGGGCGCTTGCCCTATGGATCCCCCCTTGCCAAGGGGGGGTAGCTGGGCGGGGCGCGGGTGGGCTCGTGGCCTCGCCCGCCCGCTGGCGGGATTGGGAGGATGCTACTCGGGTGGGGTGGCGAGGGTGGTGAGGCGGCGGCAGACTGACTCCCAGCGGTACAACACTTCGTCGTTCGAGAAGCGCACCACCTGCAGGCCGTAGCTTTGCAGGACGGCGCTTCTGGCTGCGTCGTAGGCCCGGCCGTCTTTAGTGAAGTGGCCAGCCCCGTCGACTTCGATCACCAGCTTCAGCCGCGCACAGTAGAAGTCCACGATGTAGTGGTCGATGGGCCGCTGGCGCAGCACCCGAAAGGGATAAAACTTCAAGTACTCGTGCCAGAGGCGACTTTCTGCCGGGGTCATGGCCCTGCGCATCCGTCGAGAGTACCGCACATTTTTAGGGTTATAGGCCAGCGCAAAATCGGGATCCACCAGTCCCCGCCGCCGCCGCTTGCTGTGGTCATTGCTCATAAATCATCAACCGCATCACAACCCCCCCTTTCTAAGGGGGGGGAGGGGGGATCTCCCCCCCCCCTCCCCCCCGCCGCACAGCCGGTAGTCTGGAGGCATGGCCATTGCTTTGGAACTGGTTGCCCTCACCAAGCGCTACGGCTCACAGCGAGCGGTGGACAGCTTGAACCTGCAGATTCCTGAAGGGATGCTCTACGCGCTGCTGGGACCCAACGGCGCGGGCAAGACGACGACTCTCAGGATGGTTGCGGGGTTGCTCGCCCCAGACAGCGGCGAGGCACGGATCCTGGGTCGCAGCATCACCCGGGAGCCGGCTGCTGCGAAGCAGACGCTCGCTTACTTGCCGGACGAGCCGCTGCTGTACAGCAAATTGCTGCCGATGGAACATCTGGAATTTGTCTGCGGGCTGTGGGGGGTGCCGGCCAGCGAGGCTGAGCCCCGCGCCCGCGAGCTGCTCAAGCAACTGGGTCTGTGGGAAGTACGCGGGCAGTTGATCGAGACGTTCTCGCGGGGCATGAAACAAAAACTGGCCCTGGCTGCTGCCTTCGTGCACCGGCCGCGGGTGATTATCCTCGACGAGCCGCTCACCGGTCTGGATGCGGCGGCCGCCCGCCTGGTCAAGGATATGCTTGGCGAACACGTCGCCCGGGGCAACACGGTGATCCTCACCACCCACATCATGGAAGTGGCCGAACGTCTGGCGCAGCGCATCGGGATTATCAACCGCGGACGGCTGGTGGCCGAGGGAACGCTCGAACAGTTGCGCTTGCGCAGCGGCGAGGCGGACGGCACGCTGGAGTCGGTCTTTCTGGAACTGGTCGATAGGCAGGATCGATGAAAACCGGCACGCTCCGCTGGCTTTTGGGCTGCGAGTTGCGTCTGTGGTGGCGTGAGATCACCGCGAGGCCGGCGGCGAAGACCATCTTCGCGGTGCTGGGGCTGTCGGTCGCGGCTTTGCTGGTCTGGCTGTGGTTTGTCTTTGCCGAGGTGCGCGGGGGGCTGTCGGTCGAAGGTGCTATCCCGGAACCGGCTTTGTGGATCGCGGTGGTGCTGTGGCTTTTTGGTTTTTTTTATGCGTTTTATCAGGCGATCGAGCAGAGTATCGTCGCCCTTTTCGACCGAGGAGATCTCGATTTGTTGGTCTCCTCGCCAATCTCGACCAAGGTGATCTTCGCAAGCCGCCTGTTGGGGGTGGCTGTTGAAGTTTTCTTGAGCTTCTGCGTGGTTGTTGTGCCTGCAGGTGCCCTTGCGGTGCTCGCGGGAGTACCGAGGCTGCTGGGGGTGTTCCCGGCCCTGATGGGCATGGTGCTCGCCGCCGCCAGCCTCGCGATGCTCGTCACCCTGGGGCTGGTGCGTCTATTGGGGGCGCGGCGGGCGCGCACCGCTGCCCAGGTGTTCAGTGCCCTATTGGCTGCGGTGTTCTTTGTGGCTTCGCAGTTGCCCAACTGGCTTGCCGGGAGCGGGCCGGGGGACGGGGTGGTTTGGGAACGTTGGCTGGCGCTGTTTGCCGAAGGCGGTCCGCTCGGTGCCCAAAGTTGGTTGTGGACCCCGGCGCGGGCGGTCTTTGCCGATCCGGTGGCGATGTTGCTGACGCTGGGAAGCGGTGGCGCCCTTGGCTGGCTTGCCACCGAGACGCTCTACCGTGCGTTTGTCGCCGGTACCCAACAGAGTGTCACAGAGAGCCCAAAACGGCGGCGTAGCGGCGAGCCCCGCTGGCACGGCGACTTCGGGCGGGCTGTGCTGCTCAAAGAATGGCGGTTGCTCCTACGCAATCCTTATTTGCTCTCGCAGACTTTTCTGCAGGGGGTGTTTTTGATCCCGGGGCTGGTTGTGCTGTTGCAGAACGCAGGGGGGCCGCTCGGAGGCACCGGCACTCTCGCGGCGACGGCCGCCACGGTGGTGGGTAGCAGCCTGGTCTATACGCTCACGCGCATCGGGGTCTCGGGGGAAGAAGCCCCGGATTTGCTGCGATCCTGCCCGACCGAGCGGACGAAACTAGTCCGCCTGAAGCTGCTTGCAGCCTTAATCCCGGTGTGGGTGCTGCTCTTGCCGCTATTTGGGATCCTGCTGGTGCGTGGAGAACCCTGGCTGGTGCCTTTGGGCGTTTTTCTGGCGGCAACCGTCGCCGCTGCCACTCTGCGCCTGTGGAACTCGCGGCCCATTGCGCTTGCGGAGATATTCAAAAGCCGAGCGGCAGGGGGCGGAGATCCGATGCTCGGGATTGTAGAATTCGTCTCGCTGCTGGGGTGGGGCGGGGTGAGCTTTCTGGCTGCCCGGGACAACTGGGCCGCAGCGCTGCTTACTCTGGGTGCACTGGGTCTGTTGATGGCGGCGGGCTACTGGCGCAGCCGTCAACTCGGCTCGTCGCTGGGGTTTTAGCAAGAATCTCGGCTAGAGCGCCAATGAGCAGATCATTCTCGGATTCGCCGCGCACCGCCACCCGAAAATAACGCTCGCCAAGACCGTCGTAGCTGGTGCAGTGGCGGATGAGCAGGCGATGGCGGCGCAGCAATTCGGCCTGCAGGTGCACCGCCGAGGTGGCGGTCTGCACCAGCAAGAAGTTGGCCGCCCCCGGCAGGACCGTCAACCCCGGCAGGAGCGCAAGGCCCGCGGCGAGGCGGGAGCGGGCCGGGCCAAGCCAGGCGCGGGTGCGCCGCTCGAAATCGAGATCCGCCAGGGCCGCTACTCCCAGGTGTTGGGCAAGGGCGTTGACAGGCCACGGATCGCGCCAGGCTTGCCAGCGCGCCGCCATCGCCACCGGCAGCACGGCATAACCCAGCCGTAACCCCGGCAAACTATAGAACTTGGTGAGCGAGCGAATCACGATCAGCCCCGGGTGCTCGGGGCCGCAAAGCGCCGAAAATGCCGCCGGGTCGTCGAGAAAATCGATGAACGCTTCGTCGAAGATAAGCAGCTTGAAACGGTCGAACAACTCAGCGAGGGCGGTTCGGAAGTAGAGATAGCCGGAGGGGTTGTGGGGATTGGCGAGCATTACCGCATCGCCCGGCGGCAGTGCCTTTGGCAGTGAAAAATCGGCTGCGAGCGCTACAGAGATATACGGAGCGTCAAAGGTGGCGAGGGCGCGGCGGTAATCGCCAAAAGCCGGTACCGGCAGGACGGTCAGTCCGGCGCGGGCGCACTCGCGGCCCGCCCAGGTGAGCAGTTCCGCCGCCCCGTTGCCGCAGACGATGCGCTCGGGCTCAATTCCCAGGCGGGCGGCGAGGGCCGATTGCAGCTCGCTGCCGTGGGGAGCGGGGTAATGCAACAGATCGGCAAAACCCTCGCCGTAGGCGGCCTGTACCCCAGGGGGGGGACCGAGGGGGTTGATGCTGGCAGAGAAATCCACAAGTTCTTCGATGCGGCAGCGGGCGAGCCGTGCCGCCCATTGGCGGTCACCGCCGTGGGCAGGAAGGGGTGTTTGAATCACTTAGTCCGCTTGGGCGGAACCGGAGACGGCTTCTCGAAACTGCTTGCCCGCCGAAAAAGCCGGTACGGTCGTCGCGGCGATGGTCATCTTCTCGCGGGTCTTGGGATTGCGGCCTTCGCGGGCGGCGCGCTTGCGCGGTTCAAACGAACCGAAACCCACCAGGGTGACTTTGTCGCCCCGCGAGACCGCTTCGACAATCACATCGAAGGCCGCACCCACGATCGCATCGACGTCCTTTTTGGCCAGCTTGGCTTTCTTGGCGACGGCGTCCACTAATTCACCTTTGTTCATAAAAACTCCTCACCGTGCAATATCAGGTCCAAAAGCAGGTGGGCGAATCGCTGGAAGTGCCTTTGGGCCTGAATTTCAATCGCTTATTCTACATGCTTTGGAGAGAGCGCAGCACTTTTTTTACCCTTGGCGATGAAGTAAGTCTGGTAAATTTTCTTTGCAATCGGGGCGGCATCGGATCCGCCATGGCCGCCGTTCTCAAGCAAAACGGATACAGCAATCTCAGGGGCAGAGGTGGGGGCGTAGCCGACGTAGAGGGCGTGCGTGCGGCCGCCCTTGCGCGCACCATGTTCGGCGGTGCCGGTCTTGCCGGCGTTGGGCAAATCGGGCATCGACAGAGCGCGGCGGGCGGTGCCGCTGCGGACCACTTCACTGAGGCCCTGGCGAATGGTGGCCAGGGTGGAAGGTGCGAGACCCACCGGCGAGAGCCCCGGGCGGCTGTCGAGCACCAGATGGGGCTGCACGCGGAAGCCGCCGTTGGCGATGGCGCCGACCATGACCGCGTTTTGCAGTGGGGTCGAGAGCACCATGCCCTGGCCGATCGAGGTGTTGGCGGTGTCCCCTCCGAACCACTGGCGCCCGAAGCGGCGCTTCAGCCACTCGGGGGTGGGCACCAGGCCGCGCGATTCGCTTTGCAGACCGATGTCGGTGCGGCTGCCGAAGCCAAAATTGCGCGACCACTTGGCAATCTCGTCGGGACCGATGCGCAGGCCCACCTGATAGTAAAACGTGTCGCTGCTTTGGGAGAGGGCACGGACAAAACCGATCGTGCCGAAGCCGCGGCCGTTGTGATCGCGAAAGACGCGCCCGCCGATGCGCAGGCCCCCGAAGGTGGCCAGGCGGCTGTTGGGGTTGAACTTGCCGCTTTCGATGCCGGCTGCGGTCATGATGATCTTGAAGGTGCTCGCCGTCGGATAGGGCCGCACCGCCCGGTTGAGCAGGGGCCGATCGGGGGTCTGCAACCGCCGCCAGTCCTGCTCGGCAATCCGGCCCGAGAGAATGTTGGCGTCGTAGGAGGGGGCGGAGGCGATGGCGAGGACCTGGCCGTTGCGCGGGTCCATCGCCACCACCGCTCCGCGATTTTTGCGGGAGTGAAGGGCGGCCTCGGCGGTCTTTTGCAGCGCCAGGTCGATCGAAAGGCGCACGTCCTGCCCGGCTTTGGGCTGCACTTCGCCGATGACGCGCACCACCTGTCCGGCGGCGTCCACCTCGACCTGTTCGCCGCCCCACTCGCCGTGCAATTTCTCCTCCAGCAGCCGCTCGACGCCGGCTTTGCCGATGATGTCCCCGAGGCGGTAGCCCCGCTCCTTGCGTTCGGCCAGCTGCTGCTCCGAAATTTCGCCGGTGTAGCCCAATAGATGGCTCGCGACTGGACCGTTCGGGTAGAAGCGCATCCACTCGACGTCGACTTTGACCCCCGGCAACTCCTGAATGTGCTCGCGCAACACGGTCACCAGCTGCGGTTCGACATTTTGCAAGACGCGCACGGGGTAGGGTGAGTTGTACCCGGCGGCTTTGAGCTTTGCTTCGAGCTTGTCGGCGGGCACTTTGATAAAAAGGCTCAGACGCGCCAGCGCGGCGGGCCATTCCTTGGGCTTGAGCTGCATCGGTTCTAGAAACACCGAAAAAGAAAGCCGGTTGGTGGCGAGCACCCGACCGTAGCGATCGAGGATACGGCCGCGGGGCGGGCGAATGGGCAACAGGCGGATGCGGTTGTTCTCGGCCAGTTCGCGGTGATACGCACCCTGGATGACCTGCAGATAGGTCAGCCGCAACCCGACACCCCCCAACAGCAGGGCCGCCACCCCCGCCAGCACCAATCCCCGGTTGTCGCCGCCGCTGGTGCGCTTGTCGCGCTGCTCTGCCTGCAGTTGCACGAGAGTTGCTCCCCTTGCGGATTCTGGTGCACTTCTAGCACATCGAGGCGCCGACGCTTCAATGTGCTAGGGTGAACCGCAGAAGTCGGCGCTCCGGGAGCCGGGCACCCGGCGCGGCGCGGGCACGTCATGATGGCATCGTTTTTGCGCTTGGGAAGGTAAGTCGTATGGGTAATTGGACAGGGCGTCGGCGGGTGGGCGCAGCAAAGGGTTTTACGCTCATCGAACTGCTGGTGGTCGTAGTGATCGTGGGCATTCTGGCCGCCGTCGCGGCGCCGAACCTGATCGGCCAGACGGACAAGGCCCGCACCACCGAGGCGACGGCGGTGCTCGCCAGCATCAAAAACGGCCAGGCCGAATACAACTTCAAGCATCCGGGTGAATTTGTGACCATCGGCCAGCCCACCGCGGCGGGCCAGACCCGCGTGCCGGCCAAGAAGACCGACTACATCACTTCTGAAACCGACCTGGGCAATCCGGCCACCCCCAACACCGAACAGGAGCAGACCGAGTTCCAGCAGATTCTCGGTATCTCGGTCGGTCAGGGGACCGCTGGGACGCGCTGGAACTTTGCCACCGCCGGCCACGCCAGTGTCTTCAATCCCGAAGGCGACGTGCTGGTACCGTCTGGGGCGGCCAGCGGCGAGGGCGGCACCGCCCAGGACTACGTGGCGATTGCCAAGGGCCTGGACGGCACCAACGAGACCGCCCGCCTCGGCGCCCAGATCGTCCACAGCCAGAACCGCACGCTGCTCGATGCCAAACGGCAGTAAGTCGCGGCTGATACACTGGCTGAGAACCTCTCTTGGCGCGTGGTCCGGGCATGTCTGAAGCTGTCCCTGCCCCCGGCAAAAGCTCACCCCCCCCACCCAGGTTTGCGCTGCCGCTGTGGCTGCAGCGCACGCTCATCGGTGCGGCCGGCGTGGGGCTGGCGAGCTTCGCGGGGCTGGCGCTCGTGCCGCTGTTTGTCGATGGCGAGAGCTTTCGCAAGCCCCTGCAGGAAGCGCTTTCACGCTCGCTGGGCCGCGATGTGCTCCTCGGGCGCGTCGAGTTGCGCACCCTGGGGGGCGTTGGTCTGCGCACCGAGCAGGTGCGCGTGGTCAACCGCGGGGGCACCAGCGAACTACAGGCGCGGGGCGCCTTCGTCGAACTGGCGCTGCTGCCGCTGTTGGTCCGCCAGATCGAAGTGCGCAATATCGAGATAGACGGTGCGGAAATCTATCTCAAGCGCTTTCGCGACGGGCGCTGGAACGTTGCGGATTTAGGCGACGGGCAGGGCGCCGGTGAGGGACCGGTCAATCTTGCAGGTACCGGGCTGACGCTCTTTGACAGCACTGTGCGCTTCGACGATGAAGGGGTGCAGCCTCCCCAGCGCTTCCTGGCGAGCGCACTAAGTTTGAAGGTGCAAAAGTTCGACCGCGCCGGGTTGCCCATCAATCTGCAGGGCCGCATCGTCAACGCCCTGCGCGACAAACCGGTGGCGACGGCGCTCACCCTCGACGGCACCCTGGCCTGGCCCGAGGATGGCGATTGGCAAAAACTCACCGGCAATCTGCGCATTCTGGCCGAAAAATTTCGGCCGCGCTATCTGTCGGCCTACACCCGCGACATCCCGAGCCTGGCGGGGCTCACGGGGGTGTTTGACCTCGATTTTGTCTGGCAGGGCACGCTGGGGGGCGAATCTCGCCTGGAGGGCACCTGCGGCACGCGGCTGTTGCGCTGGGATTGGCCGCTGCTGTTTGGCGGCCAGCCGTGGCTGGCGCGCAAGGTCAAAGTCGACACGGCCATGGGCGTCAGTAGCGCCGGGGTGCGGGCCGAGCGGCTTCGCCTGAGCGGCGAGGGCTTCGACGCCGATATCCAGGGCAGCGTCCGGCGTCCGACCGGCGAGTCGCCAAGTCCCTTGTTGGATCTGACGGTCAAAACCGGCTTTATCGACCCGTTCGCCGTGCGCACCAATGCGCCTTTGCAACTGGTCGCCGAACCCTGGCGCGAGTGGATCGCCACCAGCAAAGGCAGCGGCCGGCTGCGCACCGAGCTGGTGGTGCGCGGTCCCCTCGACACGGCGACCACCGGCGGCAGCTTCGAATTTCAGAACTTTAAATTGAGCAACCCGCGCCTGCGCAGTCCGATCGACGCGCTCAACGGCAGGCTGGTGCTCAGCGAAGCCGCACTGGCGCTCGAGGATCTGCGCGTCGGCGCTCCCGGCCAACAGACGACCTTCACCGGCACCATCGCCCGTCGCCCCGAGGGACCCATCGATCTCAAGGCCGTGGGCACCGGCGGCGATCTGAGCATCTTCAGCAACCTGGGGGGAGGACGGCTGGGGCTGCTGGGCGGCCGGGGCAACGTCGACCTCACCTTCACCGGCACCCTCGATGCCCCCCAAATTCTAGGCCGGGCCGAACTGGTGGGTGCTTCGCTGCTGCGCGAGGGCTGGGTGCACCCGCTCAAGAACCTGCGCGGCGAGGTCGTCTTCGAACCGACCAAGATCGCCCTGACCAACCTGGAGGCGGATCTGGGCAATTCCTCGTTGAGCGTCGACGGGGTGCTCGAAGGCTACGGCAGCGCTGCCCCCAACCCGCAACTGACCATCAGCAGCAGCGGCCTCGACCTCAAGGCCGCCTACCCGATTCTGGTCTCGGACCTGTTTGAAGGCGGCTTTCGCAGGGCCTTGCGCTCGACTTTCAGGGGACTTGCGGGCAATGCGGGCGTCGAGCTGAAGGTCGACGGCGCCCTGGCCACCGGCACCATCGACCTGCGCGGCGCCACGCTCGCCCTGGTGGACCTGGCCGCTCCGCTCGAAGAGGCCGTGGGTACCGTGGCCCTGGGCGAGCGGGGGACCACCATCGAGCAGCTGCGCGCCGTCGCGGCGGGCTCCCCCGTCAACCTCAAAGGTACCGTCGGCCGCGACGGCGCAATGCAACTGAGCGGCAACGGCACCCTCAACTTTCCCCGGGCGCTCTCGCTGGTGCCGGCGGGTAGCCGCGACGGCGTGCGTGCCACCGGCAGCGCGCCGCTCAGTTTTGCGCTCAGCGGCGGCCCCCAGGCGCGCGCTTTGCAATTGAGCGCCGATCTGACGGCGGTCTCGGAACTCACCCTCGGCAATATCCTGCGCCTGGCTCCGGCTCGCCGTCTGGTGCTGGTGAGCACCCTCACCCCCGGATCGCTGCTGGTGGGCGAGGCGTCCAGGCTGGAGGGCGAGCGCACTTTGAATCTGACGGGCTCGCTCGGCAACTTCGATGCCAAAAGCCAGCGCTACGACCTGCGGGTGCGCTCCGACGCGCCGATGACGATGGCCGAACTCGGTCGCTACGTGGTGCCGTTCGCCAATCTCGGGGCCACCGCCGGTTCGACCGGCAGCTTCGATCTGGCCCTGGTGGGTCCAGTCAGCGCCCCCGGGTTGCGCGGCAATCTGGAACTGGCCGGGGTGAGCCTGCCGAACCTGCTGGGGGGCATCGAAGATCTGAGCGGCCCGCTCAACTTCGACGGCAACCGGGTGAGCACACCGGGGATGAACTTTCGCCTGGGCAGCGCCGCCACCGGCCGCATCGGCGGGTCGCTCACCGATTTTCGCGACCCGCGGCTCGATTTTGAGGCGCGCTTCGACCGGCTCGACCTCGACGAACTGGTCGCCTCGAGCGCGGCGACCGAGGGCGAGAGCTTGCTGAAGGGTCTGCGCGGCGAGGGTACGGTACAGATCGACAGAGGCCTGCTCAGCCGGCTGACCTTTACGGACCTCAGCGCCCGGGCGCGGCTCGATCGCGGTTTGTGGAACCTCTCGCAGATCAATCTTGCCGCCGCGGGCGGGCGGATGACGGGCGCCCTCGGGGCCGATGTGCGTTCGACCATTCCCCAGTTCAGCGGCGATCTCGCTTTTCGCGGCACCGACATCAACCTGCTGGCCACAGTGCTTCTGGGTCTGGGGGACCAGATCTTTGGCGAAGGGGACTTGCAGGTCAAATTCCAGTCCCAGGGTGCCAACCCAGACGCTTTTTTGGGGGCGCTCTCCGGCAATGGAACGCTGCTGGTACAAAATGGCCGCTTGGCCGCCAACGACTTGCTCGGGCCGCTTTTTGGGGCGGCGGGCGGCAACTTCGCCGGGGCGTCGGGGGCTGTACGCACCTTGACGACCGGCCGCTTCGACCGGTTGGAGGGCAGCTTTAACCTCGCAGGCGGCACCGCGACCACCGAAAATATGGTGTATCTCTCTTCGGGGATGCAGTTGCGCCCGGCCGGCAGCCTGGTGCTGCTCGATCGCACCGCCAACCTCCAGGTGCAGGGTGAATTTGAGCGCACCAACGGGCAGAACCCGCCGCGCCGCCCGGGTGGCGGCAACGGCCGCAGCCTCTTTGCCTTCGAGGTGGCGGGTCCGATCAACCAGACCGGCTCGCTGCGCGATTTGCGTTGGGTCGACGAACCGGCACCCATCGAAGAGCGCCCCGCCTCGACGCCATGAGTACCGCCCCCACCGACTGGCGCGCCAAAGCCGACGCCGTCTTCCGCCTACTGCGTTGGGACAAACCGGCCGGCCGACTCATCTTGATGATCCCCGCGCTCTGGGGAGTCTTCGCCGCCGCCGGAGGCTCGCCCTCGCCGCTGTTGGTGCTGGTGATGGTAGTAGGCACCATCGCCACCAGCGCCGCCGGTTGCGTCATCAACGACCTGTGGGACCGCGACATCGATCCGCTCGTCGAGCGCACCCGCGCTCGACCCCTCGCCAGCCGCGAACTGGCCGTGCCGGTGGCGGTGGTCACTTTCGCAGTCTCGCTGCTGTGCGCCTGGGGACTGACTTTTTTTCTCAACCCCTTCACCTTCTGGCTGTGCGTTGCCGCCGTACCGGTGATCGCCCTCTATCCAGGGGCCAAGCGCGTCTTCCCGGTGCCGCAACTGGTTCTCTCGCTGGCCTGGGGGTTTGCCGCGCTCATCTCCTGGTCGGCAGTCACCGGCGGCCTGGAGACCCCCGCCTGGTGGCTATGGGGAGCGACGGTGCTATGGACCCTTGGCTTTGACACGGTCTACGCCCTATCGGATCGCGAAGACGACCTCAAAATCGGCACCAACTCCAGCGCCATCTTCTTCGGCCGCTTCACCCCCCAGGCGATCGGCGCCTTCTTCACCGGCACCGCCGGGTGCCTGGCGGTAATGGGCTACCAGCTGGAACTGGGATCGATTTTTTATGTGTGTTTGATCGTTGCCACCCTCTTCTGGTGGCGCCAGTACCGCTCGCTGGTGACCGGCGACGATCCGACCCGCTTTAACCGCATCTTCAATGAAAACGTCACCGTCGGTTTTGTCATCCTGACGGGGCTCATCGGCGGGACGCTGATCTGAGTGCAAAAGGTCCGGCAGCGAACTGAACCGGGCGGGAGTTTTTGTCTGCGACTAATAATGACGAATGTGGGCTTCACCCTGGGCAAGCAAGTTGAGTACATGGTCATCGTCGAGGTGATAATAGACGACCCGGCCGACTTTGCGCGAGCGCACCAGCCGCAAATTGCGCAACAGCCGCAACTGGTGGGAAACCGCCGAGGCCGTCATCCCGAGCACCGCCGTCAGATCGCACACGCACAGGTCGCCATCGCGCAGAGCTGTGAGGATGCGCAACCGGGTCGGATCGCCAAAGGCTGCGAACAGCTGCGCCAGTGCATCGATGTGCACCAGTGCCCCGACGCGCGCTGCCGCCCGCGCCACCGCCTCCGGGTGCAATCCGGTGTGCTCGCAGGTCTCGTCACGCTCGGCGTTGATTTTTGAGACTTCCATGGTGCTGCCTCCCTGAGGACGCCCTTGCTCAGCGCGGCGACCGCGCGGATATTCTAAAGCGCTGCTGCCGACAAACCCCGGCTCGCAAAGTTGGAACCGGGGAATTCTTGATAAGACGATCTACTGCAACTGCATCACTGGCATTCGCAGCCCGTGTGCCCGCAGCCGGAACCGTCCGGGTGGCCGTTGGCGCACGGGTCGCTGCAAAAATACTTGCCGTCCTTCTGGATCGATTCACTCAGGTTGACGATGCATAGGCAAGCGTCACAAGCACATTTCATCTGGGTCACGGTGGTCATGGCTACTCTCGATGGCAACGACACCATCGTAACCAAAAACAAACTATTGCTCAAGTATTTGTTTAAATGCTAGAGCCCAAAGCCGCGTCCTTCGCTGGGCACACTCCAGGCGACGACGTCCCCGTTGGTGTGTCCACTGACGAAGTGCTGGCCGTCCGGTCGCCAGGACAGGGCGCTCACCTGGGTGTCCGGGCGGGCGAGGCCCATGGGCCGGGCGGGTTTGAGGGGATTCCAGAGGCTCACAATCCCATCCGGGCCGCCCATGGCGAGCAGGCCGCCTTGGGGCTGGTAGGCCATGTGGGAGACTGGTTTGAGGTGGGCGGAGAGGATACGCGGCTTGCTGCCGGCCGGACCTTTGCCGGAAAAATCCCAAACCGTCACATCCGCGCCGCCGCCGGTGGCTAAATATCGTCCGGTCGGATCCCAGGCGAGGGCGCGCACTTTGCCGGCGTAGCCGCTCATCTGCAGATCCGTGCCGCTGGCCACCTCCCACAGGTGCACCGTGGCGTCCTGGCAGCCGCAGGCTATCCACCTGCCGTCGGGGCTCCAGTCCAGGGCGATCAGCGATCCGGCGTACTCGAAGACATCGGCCGGGGCGGCCTTGAGGGGCGCGTGCAGCCGGACGCTGCCGTAGCAACAGCTGGCGAAGCGCCCCCGCTGCGGGTGCCACACCAGCCCCGAGATAGTACTGGCGTGCGGGGGCTCGGCGGTGCGCAGCAAGCGGCCATCGGCGCTCCAGAGCTTGAGGTGCTTGCCCGCGGCGGTGGCGAGTAGATACGGTGCATCGCCCCAGGCGAGGTATTCGACCCACGCTGCTCCGCCTTCTAGGGCGGCAACTTCGTGGCCGCTTGTCGGATGCCAGAGGCGGGCGGTGCCGTCGGCACCCCCGGTGGCCAGCAGCCGGTCCTGGGGCGCCCAGGCAAGGCACAGCGCACCCTGGGGATGGCCTGCGAGCCTCAACAATGCCTGGCCGCTCCCGCCGTCGAGGATAGCCACCGCTCCGGCGGCGGAGGCGGCAGCTACCAACCGGCCGTCGCCCGACCAGGCGATAGCCGCGACGCAATCGTCGAGGACCGCCCGCCAGCGTGGTCCTAGCGATTGGGGATCTTTCAGGCGAGGCATGCGGCGAACTCCCGCGTCAGTTGCTCGCGGTCGAGGTTGCGGCCGATGAAGACCAGCTGGTTGGTGCGCGGCTTACTGCCCCAGGGCCGGTCGGGGTTGCCGTCGAAGAGCATGTGCACCCCCTGAAAGACGTAGCGGCGCTCCTCGCCCTGCAGGTGGAGGATGCCTTTCATGCGGAAGATGTCTGTGCCCTGCTCGCGCAGCAGGCGGCTCAGCCACTCGCTGAGCTTTTTGGGGTGCACAGCGCCCGGCATTTCGATACCCACCGAAGTCACCTCCTCGTCGTGGGTGTGCCCCGCCTCGTAAATGCGCTCTACCAGCGGCTGCAGCGCTTGGCCCCCCTCGGCCGCCAGCACCAGGGCAAATTCTTCGGGGCGGTGTTGGGTAAAAAGCGCGTAGTCGCCCGCCTCGGTCACTTCCAGCGCGAAACGCTTCACCCCCGCCTCCCCCAGTTGCAACTCCACAAGCGCCGCCTGCGGAGTCAACCCCTGCCCCGGCTCGCGCAGCTTCGCCCGGCCGGAAAATAGGCGCACCGCCTGCTTCTGGGACGCTTCCAGGCTAGCTTCGCCTGGGTCGGGGACGGGAAGACACACCAGAGCCATCGCCGGGTCGGGGCCGTCCTGCAGCGTCAGGATATAGCGGTCCGGTTCCAGATGATAGATCCCGGCCCACTCGAAGGGATATTCCGGCTCCAGAAAGGTCGGCTTGACACTGAGGGCGCGCTCCAGGTCGAATCCGCCGATATCGAGCACTCGGTCTATCTCGACGGCCGCATTCTGGGTACGGTAGATGCGGGCCATCGCGTTTATGGCGCGCACCCGCCGCTCCAGTTCGGCGAGCTGTTCGGGGGTAACCAGATCCGTTTTGTTGAGCAGCACGATGTCGGCAAAGGCAATCTGCTCCTGGCATTCTTTGCTCTCCTCCAGGTGTTGCCAGACGTGCAGCGCGTCGACGAGGGTGACGATGCCGTCGAGCTTGAGCTGTTCGCGCATCTCCTCATCGACAAAGAACGTCTGGGCCACCGGCGACGGGTCGGCAAGGCCCGTCGTCTCCACCAGGATGTGGTCGAACTTGTCCTTGCGCCGCATCAGATTGCCGATGATCCGGATGAGATCACCGCGCACGGTGCAGCAGATGCAGCCGTTGTTCATCTCGAAGATTTCTTCTTCGGCGTTGACCACCAGGGCCTGGTCGATGCCGATTTCACCGAATTCGTTTTCGATGACGGCGATGCGCTTGCCGTGTTCCTCGGTGAGGATACGGTTGAGCAAGGTGGTCTTGCCCGAACCGAGAAACCCGGTCAGTACCGTTACTGGAACGCGCTGGTTCTCCATGGTTGGTCTCTCCTGTTGTCAGTGTTGCTGTGTCTCGCGAAAACTCCAGAACCTAAGGGCCACCAACAAGGTAAAAAGTCCTGCCCCCAAAGGCAGGACAAACGGCTCAAAGTCCACCCCTAAAAGCTCCGCACCGCCCAGGCCAAACGAAAAAATTACCACCGTCACCCCCAAAATACGGGCCGCCGCCAGCGAGCGGCTGCCGCCCGCCGCCGAAGCGCGCTGCGTGCGCGCTGCCAGGTAGCCGTCGGTGCCGTCGACCAGCAGCATCCCCAGACAAAACGTCCCCCCCAACAGCCAGGGATTGGCCTGGTTGCTCAGGGCTAAAGCCGACAGCTGGCTTGCCGTCTCGAAGCCTGCGGCAAAGAGTACCCCCAGCATCAGCGGGCTGCTGGCGACCAGACGCGGTAAGTGCAGTGGGGCGGGATGGGCCAGCCGCCAGAGGTTGACCGCTCCCAGGGCAATCAAGAGCCACGGTGACCAAGCTTCGAGAGGGCCCACGACAATGCCGCCTACCCCTACCGCCAGCAGTGTCACCACCAGGCCGTGACCGATGGCGAACAGCGCACCGTTCCAGGGACTGGGATGGACGCGCGCCAGGCCGTCGATGGCTGCCAGGTGATCGGCGTCCACGCCATGGCGCATCCCCAGGGCCAGAACCAGGATCAAGAAGGATGATTCCATACTAATTGATAATGATAATCGTTTTTGTGACTCTTGAGCCAGGCTATCGGCGTGGCTGACAGCAAAAAGTTACGGTAAGCTTAAGGTTCCCAACGGAATCGTATTTGTCTTATCGATATCGGGGCGTGTTTTGCACGTGGGGCTGCCTTTGGAGATCCATTGCGCACAAGTACCAGACTCGAGGATGAACCAGCAATCTGAACAGCAAATGCGCCTGAATGCGAAACATCTGCACTTTGCGCTCGAAGCCGCCAACTTGGGTACTTGGGATTGGAATGCCCTGGAAAATACGGTGTGTTGGTCCGATAACATGGAGCAGTTATTGGGTCTGGCTGCGGGCACATTTGCGGGTACCTGCGAAGCCTTGCTTGCCTGCATGCACCCAGAAGATCGCGCTCCTGTCGCGGCTGAGATCGCCGAAGTTCTGGCCCAAAAGCGGGAGCCGCACGGCGAATTTCGGGTCGTCCACCCGGTGGGTGAGGTGCGCTGGCTGTCAGTCCAGGGCCGGCTGGTCTTTGGCGACGACGGTGCGGTGGTGCGAGTGCTCGGCATCGTGGCGGACATCACCGAGCGACGGCGGACCGAGGCGGAGTTGCAGCGGCAGAACCGTCGCATCCGCCTTTTCTCGGACATTGCCCTGAAAATTCGCCAGTCTTTACAACTGGAGGACATCCTGCGCACGTCCGTCGACGAGGTGCAAAAGCTGCTGGCTGCCGACCGGGTGCTCATCTTCCGGCTGTGGGCGGACGGCACCGGCCAGGTGGTGCAGGAGGCGGTGCTGGAGAGCTGGCCGGCGGTACTTGGCCAGAACATCCTCGATCCGTGCTTTCGAGACGGCTACCAGGAGCAGTACCGCCGGGGGCGCATCGGCGCCATCGCCGACATCGAGACGGCGCCCATCCAGCCCTGCTATGCCGATTTTTTGCGGCGCTTCGCGGTGCGCGCCAATCTGGTGGTGCCCATTTTGCAGCGCGAGCAACTGTGGGGTCTGCTCATCGCCCACCAGTGCAGCGCCCCCCGCCAGTGGAGCACTTTTGAGACGGAGTTGCTGTTGCAGTTGGCCGACCAGATGGGTATCGCCCTCGCCCAGGCGCAACTGTTGGAGCAAGAGACCCAGCAGCGCCGGGAGCTGGCCCGCTCCAACACCGACCTCGAGCAGTTCGCCTACGTCGCCTCCCACGATCTGCAGGAGCCCCTGCGGATGATCGGCAGCTACTTGCAACTGTTGGAGCGGCGCTACCAGGACAAGCTCGACCCGGACGCCCAGGAATTCATCGCCTACGCCGTCGATGGGGCGCGCTGGATGCAGACGCTCATCAACGATCTGCTGGCCTACTCGCGCGTCGGCACCCGCACCGAGCGGCTCGGCCGCATCGACGCGGATGCCGCCCTCGACCACGCCCTGACCAACTTAAAACCAACCATCGAAAAAAGCGGCGCCACCATCAGCCGCGCAGCGCTGCCCAAGGTGATCGCCGATGCCACCCAGCTTGCCCAGGTCCTCCAGAATCTGGTGGGCAATGCGCTCAAGTTCCATGGCCCCGAGCCGCCGCAGGTCGATATCGGCGTGCGCCGCGCCGCAGGGGAGTGGGTCTTCTCGGTGGCCGACAACGGTATCGGCATCGAAGCGCCTTACCGCGAGCGCATCTTTGCCGTCTTTCGGCGGCTGCACCCCCGCGGCGATTACGCCGGCACCGGCATCGGCCTCGCCATCTGCAAAAAAATTGTCGAGCGCCACGGCGGGCGCATCTGGGTCGAGTCGCAGCCCGGCCGCGGAGCGACGTTTTTCTTTACCGTTCCGGAGCCCACGGGTGATCTATGAGCAGTGCCGCCGCCCCGAACCGTCCCATCGAAGTGCTGCTGGTCGAGGATAATCCCGGCGATGTGCGTTTGACCCGCATTGCCCTCGCAGAAGGTCTGATCCCCGTGCGTCTGCAGGTCGTCGAGGACGGCGCCGAGGCTCTGGCGTACCTCGAGAAGCAAGGCAAGTACGTCCGCGCCCGCCGCCCGGACCTGGTATTGCTCGATTTGAATCTGCCCAAAAAAGACGGCCGGGAGGTGCTCGTCCAGATCAAATCCAACACCTCCCTCAGGCGCATTCCGGTGGTGATCCTCACCACTTCCCAGGCGGAGGAGGATATCCTCAGAGCCTACAACGACGCGGCCAACTGCTACATTACTAAGCCCGTCGATTTCGGTGCGTTTCTCAAGATCGTGCAGTCGATCGAAGATTTTTGGTTCACGGTCGTCACACTTCCCCCGAGGTGAGGGCGATGGCGGCGATCAAAATTCTGTTGGTCGAAGACAACCCCGGCGACATGCGGCTGCTGCGCGAAATCTTAAAGGACGCCCCGGCCGAGCGCTTCGAGTGGCACGAGGCGGGTCGGCTTCAGGAAGCCGTCGCCGCCTTGGCCCACGAGCACTTCGACGTGGTGTTGCTCGATCTCTCGCTGCCGGACAGCCGCGGACTCGACAGTCTTATCGCCCTCAAGCCCTTTGCCGCCGCCTTGCCGATTGTCGTGCTCACCGGCTTCGAGGACGAGACCCTCGCCACCGGGGCGATGCAACTGGGTGCCCAGGACTATCTGGTCAAAGGGCAGGTGACCGGTTCGCTCCTGGTGCGCTCGATCCGCTACGCCATCGAAAGACAGCGCGCCGAGCAAAAGATCCACGAACAGGCGGCCCTACTCGATGTCGCCACCGACGCGATATTGCTGAGGGATCTCGATAACCGGGTTGTGTTCTGGAACAAAGGGGCCGAGCGGCTCTACGGCTGGAGTGCGGCTCAGGTGTTGGGCCAAACCGCGGCCGATCTTCTTTACGGGCACGGGCTGGCCGGAGCCGATGAAGCCCGGCTTGTTGCTGAGGAGGTCTTCGCGACCGTCGTGGTGCGCGGTGAATGGCAGGGCGAGTTGACCAAATTCACCCGCTCGGGCAAAAAACTGATTGCCCAGAGCCGCTGGACGCTGGTGCGCGACGAGCAGGGCCGTCCCAAGTCGATTCTCACCGTCGATACCGACATCACCGAAAAAAAACAGCTCGAGGCAAAATTCCTGCGCGCCCAGCGCCTGGAGAGCCTGGGCACCCTCGCGGGCGGCATCGCCCACGATCTCAACAACATCCTGACGCCTATCGTGGCAGCGGCCCAACTGCTGCCTTTGCGGCTGACGGATCTCGACCAGCAGGATTTGCGCCTGCTTAGAATGCTCGAAGAAAATTCGCGCCGCGGCAGCCATCTGGTCACCCAGATTCTCTCGTTTGCCCGGGGTATGGAAGGTCGGCGCACGATTTTACAGATTCGTCACCTGCTCGGGGAGGTGGGGCAGATTGTCCGGCAGACGTTCCCCAAGTCGATCGAGATTCGTATCGATGCGTCGGCGCAAGATCTCTGGACTATCCAGGCGGATGCCACCCAGATGCACCAGGTGTTGATGAATCTGTGCGTCAATGCCCGCGATGCGATGCCCGGCGGCGGCCTACTCACCCTCACCGCCCGCAACTTGATCGTGGACGAGCACTACGCCCGCCTCATCCCGGATGCTGTGGCCGGGGCCTACGTGGTGGTTACGGTCGGTGACACGGGCACAGGCATCACGCCTGAGATTATCGAGAAGATTTTTGAACCGTTTTTTACGACCAAGGAGTTGGGCAAGGGTACCGGCCTCGGGCTTTCGACGGTGCTGGGCATCGTCAAGCACCACGGCGGTTTTGTCGGTGTCTACAGCGAACCGGGCCGGGGCACCGAATTTCGGGTGCACCTGCCGGCGGCGGCGGAGAGCGCAGTCGAGCCGGAGGCGCAAGCGGAACTGCCTGAGGGCTGCGGCGAACTGGTACTGGTAGTCGACGACGAGGCGGCCATTCTGGAGGTGATCCGCACGGCGCTCGAAAGCCACAACTACCGTGTGGTGGGTGCCTGCAACGGTCTGGAGGCGATTGTCGCGGTCAGCCGACACCGCGGAGCGGTGCGCGCGGTGCTGATGGACATGATGATGCCCGCTATGGACGGCCCGGCGGCAATTTTTGCTCTGCAGGACATCGACCCGTACCTGCCGGTGGTCGCGATGAGCGGCATTGCTCACGCCGAGCGGCCCAGAGCCCATCACCCCGACCTGCGAGCTTTTTTGACCAAACCGTTCACCCTGCCTGAGTTGCTCCTTGCGATCCATACGGCTATCCATGGTCGTTCGGCTGCCTGAGCGCTGTTGGACCCGGGTTTGCCCGGCTAGCGGTCGGCTGTGGGGTAGCTCAATGCAACGTTTTTTCCTTGACACCTGAAACCTGGCACCTGATACCTTCCCAAGTGCGCTACTTATAAAACAATGGACCGGAGCACACATCGATGGTCACCACCTCTGTCGTTTATCCGGAATCGGACGGCCTGCCCATGGCTGACAATACCCGCCAGTTTTGGTGGATTGTCTATATCAAAGTGAGCCTGGATTGGCTTTTCCGTGCGCAGCCGCAGGTTTTTGTGGCAGGCGATTTGCTGTGGTATCCCGTGGAGGGCAACAACAAAATCTGTCAGGCTCCGGATGTGATGGTTGTCTTCGGCCGCCCGAAGGGGGATCGGGGCAGCTATTTGCAGTGGCGGGAGAACAATCTGCCGCCGCAGGTGAACAACGCTTTAATCGGCTCATCGATTATCTCCGCCAGCAGGGGCTCGATCCCGACGAGTTATGACGGTTGCCTGGATTCGGGCAGACTGCCTAGAATTTTGGCGTTTGGTGGTTGGTTTTGCACGAGAATCTGTGGAGCGAGAGGTGGAACCCCCTTCGCGCTTCCCCTCTCGCGCTCTCCTCCTCCCCGCGTCGCGGGGGTGCCACCCCCCCGACACCCCCCGGACTTCACGGCACTACGGGGAACGAGGCTGTGTGGGTGGGATCGGTTTATTCTTCCAGGGCCTGCACGACGCGTGTCGACTGCGACGAAGGGGATGGCTTTTCGTTGGGTTGCAGATGTCTTTGAAAGTGAAGCAGTTCAAACGCTGTACATAATTCTGATAGGCAGCAGTCTTCTTTGACACCTGGCACCTGTCAACAACCCAATGCTTTCAAATATTCCCGGTCAAAGGCGGCGCACAGGCCCTCGGAGTGGGCGTAGGGGCCGGGGGTGTAGGCTCGGGAAGCTGTGCCCTGCTGGGTCCACTCGCACACCTGCCAGTCCTGACGGTTGATTTCGTCCCACAGGGTCACTGCGTCGGTAGGATCGAAGCCGGGCTGGGCAATTTGGGTCGGGTCGAAGTACCACTCGCAGACAATCTGAGTGGCATCCGGTGCCTGGGGCAGCAGATAATGCACCATCGCGTAGTCGGGGTGGAGGCTGAATAGCAGGTTGGGAAATAGTGTGTAGTAGTAGGCGCGCTGCAGGTCCTCGCCTGCGACGCTGCCCAGGGGCGGGCGCGAACGGCTGCCGCTGACAGTCAGAGCCATGCCCGGATGGATGCCCATGTAGCCCCCCAGAAATGGCCCTTCCATCAGGTCGTTTCGGCCGCTGTCGGAGGGGGAAAGCTGCGCCAGGCGCGGGTGGATGGGTGGGCAGTGATAACACTCGTTGTAGTTCTCGAAAATCAGCTTCCAGTTGGCGCGCAGGTCGTAGGTGACGCGCGCCCCGAGCCTGAGGGCCGGAAGTCGCCAGTCGGTGAAGCGGCCGATCAGCGGGGCGAAGACCGACTCGAACGGTGTCGGTCGGGGATCCAGGTTGAGCCAGACGAAGCCCTCCCACTCGGCAAGGTGGCAGCGGTGGAGTGGGTAGTCCGCCGGGTCGAAGTCCGGGGATTGCTCCATGTTGGGGGCGGCAGCCAGGCTGCCGTCCAGGCGATAGCTCCAGGCGTGGTAGGGGCAGCGCACCAGAGCGGTGAAGCGGCCCGCTGTTTCGCTGCACAGCCGGGTTCCCCGGTGGCGGCAGAGGTTATAAAACGCTTGCAGTGTGCCCTGGTGGTCGCGGATGACGATCAGACTCTCGCCCGCCACCTGTGCCAGGAAGTATTCTCCGGGACTGTGCGCCTGCTCGGCGCGCCCGACACAGACCCATCGACGCGCAAAGATTTCGCGTTGCTCTCGATCAAAGATCGCAGGGTCGGTGTAATAACGGCCCGGCAGGGTGCGTTCGCTGGACTGGAGGCGCGCTTTTTCGAACGTGGTCATGGGTGTCGCTCCGTGTGCGCTCCCAGTCTAGATGCCCCGCGGCCGACTGAGCTGCGACCTCTTTGGGCGGGCGTACAGTGGAAGTATAGAAAGCCCGCTCAGGATTCGGCCCGGTGAAAACGTTCGTACAGGATCTCGCCCGCCAGATCGAAGGCGAAGTGCGCTTCGGCGAGATCGACCGCGCCCTCTATAGTACCGATGCCAGTTTCTATCGCATCCCGCCTATCGGTGTGGTGATCCCCCGCTCGCAAGCCGATGTGGTGGCAACCGTTCAGGCCACCCGGGCGGCAAAATTGCCGGTGCTGGCCCGCGGCGGCGGCACGAGCGTCTCGGGCCAGGCGGTGGGCCAGGCGGTGGTGCTCGATTTTTCGAAGTATATGCACCGGGTTATCGAGATCAACCCCGAGGCGGGCACCGCCTGGGTCGAACCGGGAGTGGTGCAGGATGTTTTCAAGCAGCATTTGCGGCCCTACGGTCTGCAGTTCGGCCCCGAGACCGCCACGGCGAGCCGCGCCACCCTGGGGGGTATGGCCGCCAACAACTCCGCCGGGGCGCGCTCGATTCTCTACGGCAAAACGGTCGATCACATCCTCGAATGCCGGGCGGTGCTCGCGGACGGTTCGGTGTGCCACTTCGGACCGCTCAACGAGACTGAACTCGCGGCCAAATCCCAGGGCAGCAGCCTCGAAGCCCAGCTCTACCGGCAGATTCCGCGCCTGATTGCCCAGCACCGCGAGGATATATTGAACGGTTTCCCGCGTTTGCTGCGGCGGGTGAGCGGCTACAACCTCGACGCACTGCTCGCCGACTATCCGGATCCCTCGCCCCTACCGGACCCGGATCGCCGCTTCAACCTCGCCAAGTTGCTGGTGGGTTCGGAAGGGACATTGGCGGTGCTGAGCGCACTGAAGGTGCGACTGATCCGGCTGCCCAGGGCAACGGCTGTGGGAGTGGTGCATTTTGCCGCTCTCAACGAAGCCATCGACGCGGTGGAAACAATTCTGGAACTCGCCCCAGCCGCGGTTGAACTGGTCGACGATCAGATCCTCGCTCCCGCGATGGGCTCGCGGGCCTTTCAAGATCGGGTCGGTTTTATCGAAGGTGACCCGCGCGCTGTGCTCCTGGTCGAATTGCACGGCGAGAACGAACACGAGGTGGCGGAGCGGCTGGAGGCCCTGGGCGACCGCCTGGTGCGAGCGCACCTGGGCTACGCCACGGTGAGTGTGCGCGATCAGACCGCCCAGGCGGATGTCTGGAATCTGCGCAAGGCCGGGTTGGGGATGCTGATGAGCACCCGCGCGGAACGCAAACCCCTCGCCTTTGTCGAGGACCCGGCCGTACCGATCGAGCGGCTGGGCGAATTTGTGCGCGAATTTCAGCGCATTGTCGCTGCCCACGGCACCCACGCCGGCTACTACGGCCACGCCTCGGTGGGCTGCCTGCACATCCGCCCCGCCCTCAACCTCAAAGATCCCGGCGACGTCGGGCGCCTGAACGCCATGCTGCACGAGGTGAGCGACCTCACCCGCGCTTTGGGTGGTTCGATGAGCGGCGAGCACGGCGATGGTCTGGCGCGCAGCTGGCTCAACGAAAAGATGTTCGGCCCCCGGCTGTACGGCGCTTTTCAAGCGGTCAAGCGCACCTTCGACTTCGAGAACCGCATGAACCCCGGCAAAGTGGTCGACGGGCCGCCGCCGGACGCTCACCTGCGCTACGGCCCCGGCTACCGCACCCAGGAGCTGACCACCACCTTCGACTTCAGCCGCGAATTCGGCTTTGCCCGCGCCGCCGAGATGTGCAACGGCAACGGCAACTGCCGCAAGCAGGACGTGGGCACGATGTGTCCTTCCTACCAGGCGACCCGCGATGAAAAACACTCGACCCGCGGCCGGGCCAACGCCCTGCGCTCGGTGCTCGCGGGCCAGGCGGGCTCGGAAAGTTTCACGGGTAGGGGCCTTTACGAGGTAATGGACCTCTGTCTTTCGTGCAAAGCCTGCCAGACCGAGTGCCCCTCCAGCGTCAACATGGCCAAGCTCAAAGCGGAATTCTTGAGCCATTACCACCGCGAGCATGGCACGCCCTGGCGCGACCGGGTGGTCGGTCACATCGCACTGGTCAACCGGCTCGGCGCGGCTACCGCTCCGCTCTCAAACTGGCTGATCAAAAGTTCCCTGGGGTCGCTGGGCAAACGCCTGTTGGGCTTTGCCCCCGAGCGCACCCTGCCCACCTTTGCTCCCCAGACCTTCAGCCGCTGGTTCGCCAAGCGCTCCTCAAAGCCCGTGGGTGCGGGCCGCCGGGGTCCGGTGGTGCTCTTCCACGACACCTATATGGAGTACAACACCCCCGCAATCGGCCAGGCGGCGGTAAAGTTGCTCGAACAGCTGGGCTACGAGGTGATCTTGCCTGCGCGGCGCTGTTGCGCCCGGCCGATGCTCTCCAAAGGATTGCTCGCACAGGCCCAGGCCCATGCCCGCTTCAACGTCGAGCAACTGCTGCCCTACGCCCGAGCGGGTATACCGATCCTGGGCTGCGAGCCCAGTTGCATCCTCACCCTGCGCGATGAGTACGTAGATCTCGTCCCCGGCGGCAATGCCAAGGATGTGGCCGCCCACAGCCACACCATCGACGAATTTCTATTCGACCTACACCGGCGGGGCGAACTCAACCTTAAATTTGTCAAATCGGCGATCCCGGCACTGCTGCACGGCCACTGCCACCAGAAGGCGATGGTGGGCACCCGTCCGACGCTGGAATTGCTCAAACTGGCCTTCGACGCCCACGAGATCCCTTCGGGCTGCTGCGGGATGGCCGGTGCCTTCGGTTACGAGCAGGAGCACTACGATCTGTCGCTGGCGATCGGTTCCCAGCGTCTGTTTCCAGCTATCGAGCAATCTACGCCCGAAACTGTTCTGGTGGCAGACGGCGTCTCCTGCCGCCAGCAGATCGCCCACGCCACCGGCAGGCAGGCCAAACACCTGGTAGAAGCGCTCTCGGTAACGCTCCCCTCTTACTAAGGAGGGCCAGGGGGGATCTACTGCCTTGGATACTGGCTCTTGACGAAGCCGATCTCAAAGAGCTGCTGGTAAGCCTTCTGGCCTAGATCCCGCGTCGGGTTCTGGCTGGTGGTGATGCGCACCAGCAAGGGCACCGCCAATTCGGGTTTGCCCTGGGCGCGGTGGATGAGCGCCAGTTGATAGGTTGCTTCGTCGCGGCGGATGGCCGCCTGCAGCGCCACTTGCTTCTCTTGATCGGCGATGCGGTTGTCGATGCCGGCAAACGCCTTCGAGAGCTGCGAGTGCAGCGTGGACATCTGGTTGAGCATCGTGATCGCCTCCTGGTTGCGGGCGACCGCCTCGGTGAATTTGCCGTCCTTGGCCATCTGCTGGGCCGCCTTGAGCATCTGATCGGTCCCGGCGATGCTCAGGACACTGTTCTCCTGCTCCAGCTGCCGATATTTGGAAGCGTCGGGGATCACCGGGGCGGTCGGCTCCGAAGCAGTCGTCGTCGTCGTCGGGTTCTGTTTGAGAGGGCCTGCCTGCTGCGCTCCCGCACCCGCCGCCGTCAGCAGGGTCAAAACCGCCAAGCACGTCCCCACCTGGGAGAGTCTACGCATCGGGAGGTTCCTCAAAACTTCCGTATCATATCACTCCAACCGAAACCGCTCCCGCCCTCGGGGGTACGTCCCTCGGCGGGCGAAAGCAACGGTTTTGCAATTATCGGCAACCTACCGTGACGAACCGGACGGAGGCCATAACGCTCAAATCCAGATCCAGTAATGATTTCAGGCTTTTTAAAAATTGTTAAGTGCGCCGTTTGCGCCCTCGGGCTGGCCTATAATGCAGCGTAACTGCGTATGCTCTTGGGTGGATTTCCGCCATCATCATCTGCTTCATCAGAAGATACCGAGAGAGCATCCGTTGTGGTTCTCGTTCCAAAACCGAGCATCGACGACTCTGTCGGCGGTGCGTCAGCAAGGAGATCCTCAATGTCTACAACGCCGCAGGAGCGAGAGAAGCCCGTCAGGGTTCTCGTAGACAACGACCCGGTCCCGACTTCCACCGAAAAGTGGGGCAAGCCGGGCTGGTTCGAGCGGAACCTGGCGCGCGGTCCCAAGACGACCACCTGGATCTGGGATCTGCACGCTCTGGCTCACGACTTTGAAACCCATACCTCCGACAAGGAAGAAATCTCCCGCAAAATCTTCTCGGCCCACTTCGGCCACCTCGCGGTGGTCTGCGTGTGGCTGAGCGGCATGTTCTGGCACGGCGCGTATTTCTCCAACTTCGCCGCCTGGATGGAAAACCCGCTGGGGCTCAAACCGAGCGCCCAGACCGTCTGGCCGGTCTTCGGCCAGGAAGTGCTCAACGATCCGGCTACCGTCGCCAAGGGCTTCGAGCAGGGCGGTATCGTGATCACCTCGGGGCTTTTCCATCTGTGGCGCGCGGTCGGGTTTACGACCACCGGCCAGCTTGCGGCGATGTCGATCGCGATGCTCATTATCGCGGCGCTCTTTTTGTTTGCGGGTTGGTTCCACTACCACAAGCGCGCTCCCAAGCTCGAGTGGTTCCAGAACGTCGAGTCGATGCTCAACCACCACCTGGCGGGGCTCTTCGGTCTGGGCTCTTTGTTCTGGACCGGCCACCTGATTCACGTGGCCCTGCCGGTCAAAGCGCAGCTCGACGCCGGTATCGCCCCGGCCCAGGTCAACCCGTTCGCGGGCCTGGACTACGGGTTGATGGGCCAGTACTTCCCGAAGGGCTTCGGCCCCAACGGCGGTCTGGGGGCGTTCTTTACCCTCAACTGGGGTCAGTTCACCGACTTTTTGACCTTCAAAGGCGGTCTGGAACCGGCCACCGGTGCGCTGTACCTCACCGATATCGCCCATCACCATCTGGCCATCGCGACGATGTTCATCATCGCGGGCCACATGTACCGGACCAACTGGGGTATCGGCCACTCGATCAAAGAGATGCTCGAAGCCCACAAAGGTCCCCTCACCGGTGAGGGCCACCGCGGCCTCTACGAGGTGCTCACCACCTCCTGGCACGCGCAGCTGGCCATCAACCTGGCCCTGGCCGGGTCGATCACGATCATCGTCGCCCACCACATGTACGCGATGAACCCGTACCCCTACATGGGCACGGACTACGCGACCCAGATTTCGCTGTTCACGCACCACATGTGGATCGGCGGCTTCTTGATTGTGGGCGCCGGTGCCCACGCGGCGATCTTCATGGTCCGCGACTACGACCCGGTCACCAATCAGAACAACCTGCTGGATCGGGTGCTGCGCCACCGCGACGCGATCATCTCGCACCTCAACTGGGTGACGCTGTTCCTGGGCTTTCATTCGTTCGGACTCTACGTCCACAACGACACGATGCAGGCCCTGGGCCGCCCGCGCGACATGTTCGCCGACTTCGCGATTCCGCTGCAGCCGGTGTTCGCCCAGTGGATCCAGAGCATCCACGCGGCGGCCCCCGGCGGTGCGACCGCTCCCTGGGTAGGCGGCACCAGCCCCACCTGGTACGGCGGCCCGCTCTCGAGCGCTGCGACGCTCAAGGCGACCGAGGTGTTGGCCCTGGCCAACGACAAAATCTCAATTTCGCCGATTCACCTGGGCACGGCGGACTTCATGGTCCACCACATCTTTGCCCTGTGCATCCACGTCACGGTGCTGATCTTGCTGAAGGGCGTGCTGTTTGCCCGCTCCTCGCGGCTCATTCCCGACAAGGCCAACCTCGGCTTTCGCTTTCCCTGCGACGGCCCCGGCCGCGGCGGCACCTGCCAGTCCTCCGCCTGGGATCATGTGTTTCTCGGGCTGTTCTGGATGTACAACACCATCTCGGTGGTGATCTTCCACTTCAGCTGGAAGATGCAATCCGACGTCTGGGGGACGGTCGATCGCTCAACAGGAGCGGTTAACCACATCATCGGCAATACCGACGTGTTGCTTGGTGGCCAGACGGTGGCCCTCTCGCAGTACGCCGCCAGTGCCGTCAACATCAACGGCTGGCTGCGCGACTTTTTGTGGGCGCAGTCCTCGGCGGTCATTAACTCCTACGGTGGACCGCTCTCGGCCTACGGTCTGATGTTCCTGGGCGCCCACTTCATCTGGGCCTTCTCGCTGATGTTTCTGTTTAGCGGCCGCGGCTACTGGCAGGAATTGATCGAGTCGATTGTCTGGGCCCACAACAAGCTGAAGGTGGCCCCCGCCATTCAACCGCGCGCCCTGAGCATCACCCAGGGTCGGGCGGTGGGTGTGGCCCACTACCTGCTAGGAGGGATAGCCACCACGTGGGCGTTCTTCCTGGCCCGATTCCTGGCCTTGCCATAGGGAGTGACAGCAATGGCAACTCGTTTTCCAAAGTTCAGCCAGGACCTGGCACAGGACCCGACTACGCGCCGAATTTGGTACGGCATCGCCACCGCCCACGACTTTGAAAGTCACGACGGGATGACCGAAGAAGCGCTCTACCAGAAGCTCTTCGCCACCCACTTCGGCCACCTGGCGATCATCTTCCTGTGGTCCTCGGGCAACCTGTTTCACATCGCCTGGCAGGGCAACTTCGAGCAGTGGGTCTCCAACCCCACCGGCGTCGTGCCCATCGCCCACGCCATCTGGGATCCCCACTTCGGCAAGGGTGCGGTCGAAGCCTTCACCCCCGAAGGGGGCGCAGGTCCGGTCAACGCCGCCTACTCGGGGCTGTACTACCTCTACTACACCCTCGGGATGCGCTTCAATTCGGACCTCTACCAGGGTTCGATCTTCTTGATGGTGCTGGCGACGATCTTCTTGATCGCGGGCTGGCTGCATTTGCAGCCGCGCTTCCGGCCTTCGCTCGCCTGGTTCAAGAACGCCGAGTCGCGCCTCAACCATCACCTCTCGGCGCTGTTTGGGGTCTCCTCTCTGGCCTTCGCGGGCCACATGATCCACGTCGCCATCCCGGCCGCCCGCGGCCAACGCGTCGATTGGAGCAACTTCCTGAACACCCTTCCCCACCCGGCGGGCCTGGCGCCCTTTTTCACCGGCAACTGGGGAGTGTACGCCGACCCGGAGGCGGGTCCGCCGATTCTGACTTTTATCGGCGGTCTCAACCCGGCCACCGGCACCCTCTGGCTCACGGACATCGCCCACCACCACCTGGCCATCGCGGTGATCTTCATCATCGCGGGCCATATGTACCGGACCAACTTCGGCATCGGCCACTCGATCAAAGAGATCCTCGATGCCCACAAAGGTCCATTGACCGGTGAGGGCCACCGCGGCCTCTACGACACGATCAACAACTCGCTGCACTTCCAGCTCGGTCTGGCGCTCGCGTCGCTGGGTGTGGTCACCTCGCTGGTGGCACAGCACACCTACGCCCTGCCGGCGTACTTCTACATGCCGCAAGATCACACCACGATGGCGGCGCTGTATACCCATCACCAGTACATCGCTGGATTTCTGATGGTTGGCGCCTTTGCCCACGGTGCGATCTTCTTCGTACGCGACTACGACCCGAAGGCGAACGAGAACAACGTCCTGGCCCGCATGCTGGAGCACAAAGAGGCGCTCATCTCGCACTTGAGCTGGGTGTCGCTGTTTTTGGGCTTCCACACCCTGGGCCTTTACGTCCACAACGACGTGATGCTGGCCTTCGGTCGCCCGGAAGATCAGCTGCTCATCGAGCCGGTCTTCGCCCAGTTCGTCCAGGTGCAGTCGGGCAAGATCATCGAGGGTATCCCGGCTTTGTTCGGCGGCCCCGGTGTCACCGCTCCGGGTGAATTCCTGACCGGCTGGTTGGGTTCGGTCAACGCCAACAACTCGCCCATCTTCCTGCCCATTGGACCCGGCGACTTCTTGGTGCACCACGCCATCGCCCTCGGTCTGCACACCACCACGCTCATCCTGGTCAAAGGGGCGCTCGATGCGCGCGGCTCCAAGCTGATGCCCGATAAAAAGGACTTCGGCTTCGCCTTCCCGTGCGACGGCCCCGGCCGCGGCGGCACCTGCGACATCTCCGCCTGGGACGCCTTTTACCTGGCGGTCTTCTGGATGCTCAACACGATCGGTTGGGTGACCTTCTACTGGCACTGGAAGTGGATCTCGATCTGGGGGGACAACGTCGCCCAGTTCAACGCCAGTTCCACCTACCTGATGGGTTGGTTGCGCGATTATCTGTGGGCCAACTCGGCTCCTTTGATCGGCGGTTACTCGCCCTCGGGCGGCACGAATGCCCTCTCGGTGTGGGCCTGGATGTTCCTGTTCGGCCACCTGGTGTGGGCGACGGGCTTCATGTTCCTCATCGCCTGGCGCGGCTACTGGCAGGAACTGATCGAGACGCTGGTGTGGGCGCACGAGCGCACGCCGCTGGCCAACCTGGTGCGCTGGAAAGATAAGCCCGTGGCGATGTCGATCGTCCAGGGCCGTCTAGTCGGTCTGGCTCACTTTACGATTGGGTACATCCTGACCTATGCGGCGTTCTTGATCGCTTCGACGGCGGCGCTCTATCCGAATGGTCCGGCGGCTTTTACCCCGGCTATCTCTGCGGAGCAAGCTAAAGGCGTGCTTTCGGAGTTCAAGGCCAAGCCGGTGCCCGGTGGGGTGATGCTGCTTCTGCCTGAGAACATTGTTTTTGACTTTGACAAATCCAATGTCAAGTTGGATGCTGACCCGGCTCTTAACCGGGTAGCCGGGGTCATCCAGTTCTACGGCAGCGAGCCGGTCGAAATCCTGGGGCACACCGACAGCCTTGGTGAAGATGCCTACAACCAGAAACTCTCTGAAGATCGGGCCAACGCTGTGAAGGCCTTCTTTGAGAAAAAGGGCATCGAAGCCGACCGCCTGACGGCGAAAGGCTATGGCGAGACCAAACCGGTCGCCCCCAACGCCAAACCGGACGGTTCGGACAACCCCGAAGGTCGTCAGCAGAACCGCCGGGTGGAAATCTTGATCAAGACCGAAGTGGTCCCGGTCAGCTGATTTCTTCCCAACAACAAAAAAGCCCCCGGCGGTTGTCCAGGGGCTTTTTTGTTGACTGGCTTAGGGCGTGTCAGGGTAAGGACGGGTCTGTTTGCAGGTCACCTTTTGCTGTTCGACATCGAAAACCAGCAGGTAGCGGACGGACAGGTTTTCGGGGCGCGGCCAACCGGGCCATTGCAGCGCTTCGAGGGCGGTGCGGGCTGCCGCATCGAGGGCTTCGCCACCGGAGGTGATCGTCTGGGGCGGCTCTTTGAGTAAAGCGCGCCCGCCTTCGACGGTAAGGGCCACCTCGAAAATAGACAGTCCTGTGCCTGGTTCTGGAAAGTCGATGACGTTGCTGAGCGCGAAGCAAAGGCTGGTCGCATACAGTTCAGAGGCGTTCGCCTGTGCAGAGGAAGGAGGGGTGCGGTTGGGTTGGCCACTGCGGGTGAGCACCGGCGGAGAGTCCGGTGGGGTGGTAGGAGGGGCCTCCGCGAGCAGAGTCGGTGGTAGGGGGGGAGGGGGAGGTGCAGCAGGCCGGCGCGGCTTGGCAGGGGGCGGAGTTGCCGGGATTGAAACCGTTGGACGGAGGGATTGGGGGGGGGAAGCAGTTTGGGGCGCCGCCGCGGGTCGGGGTGGTGCGGGTGCTACGCGGGGCTTTGCCGCGGTGATGGCCACCGGGTCGGAGTTGCCGGGTGTGGGTTGGGAAGGGGGGCGTTCCCGCAGAAGGCGGGTACTGGCAAACATGACGAGCACTGCGGCAGCCACGGCCACGGCTGAAGCGCCCAGAAGCCAGGGGGACCACTCCTGGCGCCGGTCCGGGCCGGCCATCGCCTCCTGCCACAGCCGTTCCTCCTCAGGCGGGGCCGCTGCCGGTTGCGGCAGAGCTGCTCCCGGCCAGCCGGAGCGGCGGATCAGATCGCCCAGGATTCGCTCCAGCCGTTCAGGATCGATCACGGCGCGCACCTCCGCAGGGCTTCGCAAAACTGGGTGTCGATGCAGTCCTCCGCAAAGCCGCTTCCCAGTGCCACCGCCAGCCGGGTGCAGATCTGGCGCAGTCTTTGACAAATGCGCGCCGGGGTGCGCCCCAGCGAAGCGGCGATCTCTTTTTGGCTCTCACCCAGCAAATAGAGGCGGGTAAGTAAAACTTTATCGGCTTCACCAAGCTGCTCAAGGGCTTCGACGAAGCGATCCCGGCAATCTTCTTCAATGAGACCGTCCTCCACACGAGGGTAGGAGACACTGACCAATTCAGCCTGACTGGTCGATTCGTCGCCCCCCGCGCTCAGCCGCACCGGGCGGTCGAGGGAGTCGGGACGGGCGATGCGGCGGGCGATCTGGCGCTCGGCCCGGCCTGCCGCCGTCGTCGGTTCGGGGCGCTGCCAACTGGGATCGATGCGGCGCTGCATATCGGTATAGACCTGTCGGAGAATATGGGAGCCGAACCAGGTGGAAAAGCGGGCCTTGTCCGGGTCGAATTCCGGCAGGCGCGCGTGGGTGAGCAGGATCACCTCTTCGACAAACGCTTCGATATCGAAGCGTTCGGGGCCGCCGGTACCCTTGTGCGCCACGTAGTTACGGCAAATCAGCGCGAGGCGTTGGTGCAGCTGCACCAGACCCTGGCGCTGGGCTTCGCGCTCTAGAATGCGCAGGTTCTGGGCGCGTTGCTCGGTGCCGACGGACGCATCTGTGCACAGACGCTGCCGTTCGCGCAAGATCGGCTGCAACCGTAGAACCAGGGCCTGGGTGGCGTCGGCGAGCGAAGGTGTGCTTCCCCCCAGGGAAAACAGAGGTGCGGCGTTATTCATCCAGGCTCCACCTGTGCTGTTGACCCACTCCCAAGAGCTGGCCCGTTCTTGCGCTTGTTTCATGTCAAGTACATAGGCGTCTCCCTCACTTCAATTAAGGGTGCAGTTGACTATTTTATGCAACGCGTCCTCCAAAACCGCCCCCATAGAGCACCGCAGGCAAAGGGCTACAGTGGAGGGTATGCTGCCCATCATCCGCGTCCAGAATCTCAGCAAGGTCTATCCGGTCGCCGACAAAGAGCCGGGTCTCGTCGGGACGCTGAACCATTTTTTTCGCCGCCGCTACAAGCTCATCGAAGCGGTTCAACAGGTCTCTTTTGCAATCGAGCCGGGGGCGGTGGTCGGTTTTTTGGGGGCCAACGGCGCCGGCAAGACCACCACCCTCAAGATGCTCACGGGGCTGATTTACCCCTCGGAAGGGACGGTGGAGGTGGCGGGGTTCATGCCCTTTCGCCGCGAGCGCGATTTTCTCAGCAAGATCACCCTGGTGATGGGCCAGAAGCAGCAGCTCATCTGGGATCTGCCCGCCTTCGACTCGCTGCGGGTCAATGCCGCAGTCTACGGCCTCAGCGACGCCGAGGCGACCCGGCGGGTGGGCGAACTGGCGGAGATGCTCGCTTTGAGCGACAAGCTCCACCAGCCGGTGCGCAAGCTCTCGCTGGGCGAGCGGATGAAAGCGGAATTGCTTGCCGCCCTGTTGCACCAGCCGCAGGTATTGTTTCTGGACGAGCCGACGTTGGGCCTCGATGTCAACGCCCAGACGGCGGTAAGGACGTTTCTTAAAGAGTACAACGAGCGCTACAATGCGACGGTGTTGCTCACCAGCCACTACATGGCGGATATCACCGCCCTGTGCGAGCGGGTGCTGCTCATCCACCGCGGCCAACTGATTTACGACGGCAGCCTGGACGGTTTGCTGGACCGCTTCGCCCCCTACCGCGAGGTGCGTGCCGAATTCGGCCGCGCCTACAACCGGGAGGAGTTGGCCGCTTACGGCGAAGTCGAAATGCTCGCCAAGTGCGAGGCGCGCTTTCTAGTCGAGCGCGACGCACTGGTGCACACCGTCAGCCGCTTGCTTGCCGAACTGCAGGTGGTCGATCTCGAAGTGAGCGATCCGCCCGTCGAAGAGGTGATCGGCAAGGTTTTTTTGACGGGCGCCGTAGCATAGAGCAGGTGTCAGGATGAAAATGCCTGTTCACTCGGGTTTTGAGGTGGTCGGTAGTTGTCCAGGTAACCGAAAACCGGTCCGGACGCTCTTCCCGATTTTCAGTAGCGGACTACCCGATAGACCACATCGCTGCTCTGGTAGCGCGGTTCGTAGAAAACACCGCTGCAATTATAAAGCCCGTCGTAGCTGGTGATGCAGCCGTCCGGCAGGTAGTCGACCACCGCGCCGACGGGCGGTTTGACGACGACGTAGGTGCTGCCCGAGGGCTGCATATAGATGCCCTCGGAGTAGATGTACGGCGTGGAGCCCACATAGACCGGCGTGTAGTAGGGCGGTGGCGAGCTCAGGGCCGCTCCGATCGCCAGTCCCGAAGCAAAGGTAAAGGCCCCCCAACCCGGCGGCGTATAATAACCGCCGCCGAACCAGCCGCCGCCGCTCCAGGTACCGGGGGCGTTGATATTGATGTTGTTGTTGCTGATATTAACGTTGCTGACCCGGTTGGAGCGGACTTCGTTTCTGCGGTTGTCGATATTGGTACTGTTGCGGGTGTTGTTGACGCGATTTTGAACGTTGGTATTGTTCTTGGCTTGATTGGCCCGGTTTTGTACGTTGGGGTTATTGCGCGCGGTATCGATGCGGTTCTGGGTGTTGGAATTGTTCTTGGCTTGATTGGCCCGGTTTTGTACGTTGGGGTTATTCTTGGCTTGATTAGCCCGGTTTTGTACGTTGGTATTGTTCTTGGCTTGATTGGCCCGGTTTTGTACGTTGGGGTTATTGCGCGCGGTGTCGATGCGGTTCTGGGTGTTGGAATTGTTCTTGGCTTGATTGGCCCGGTTTTGTACGTTGGGGTTATTCTTGGCTTGATTGGCCCGGTTTTGTACGTTGGGGTTATTGCGTACCTGATTTGACCGGTTTTGAAAGTCTGGCTTGGAGGGTTGAGAGACGTTGCCGCGATTTTGCAGATTGACGCTGCTGTTGACGCGGCGGGAGGCCCCGCCCCCACCGCCGCTGCCACCCCCAAAACGCTGGGCACAGGCGTTGTCGATCAATGGCATCCCAACAGCCAGCAGAGCGCCGAGCGCGGTGTAAGAGACGATCTGGGCAAAGCGGTTCACTTTTTACCTCCTGGCTTCTGGTCGGGCTTTTGGGTAGGTTCGGAGGACAAAAACCCGATCGCGCGCGCGCCCTCGGGGGGAACAAAAGCAAAAGTCTGTTCACCAAACTGGGGAGACAGGTCCCATCTGGAAAAAACCGCCGTGTACTGCGGGGATTGCGGCAGATCCCGGTAGGTGATCACCATTTTCAACGGCAAGGGTTTTTCGCCTTCGCTGACCCACAGCTGCCAGTCCCTGGTCTTGCCGGTAAACAAATAATGGTATCCGGGCACGCGGTTGACCATGTCGGTGCCGATGTAAGTCGCTTCGAGCGTATCGAGTTTGAGCTTGGTGCACGGATCGCTGACGATCAAATTGGACAGGGGAATGGTGACGTCGTACTTTTCGGCGATGGCGTCCACGGCCGCGTCGATCGTCGCCGGGGCCTCCCGGCTAACGTACAGATTCTGCAGCGGCGAGAGCAGCGCAAAGGATTTGCCGTTGTAATAAAACCTGCTCACCCGTTCGTCGCCGACGTAATCGGATCGGACGCGGTCCGGCTTCTGTACAGAGAGCATCTGGTAGGCGCTATACTGGATCTTTTGCTCGTCCGCAAGGACGTTGTCGTAGACAGTATCGACCTCGACGCTGAAGGCCTGTTGTTCCTTGAGCGTCGTACATACTTTATCTAGAGCCTGATCCGCGGGCAGTAGCTGGGACGGCACCGGTAACTGGGGCGGTAGGGGTTGGGCAAAGGTCGCAGGGGCAGTTCCCACGGCCAGCCCGCCGAGTAGAAGACACAATAAGGCAATGGTGATCATCGTCAAAAGTCGATGGGTGTGAAAAACAGGCCAACTGCGGCAACACTCCGGCCTGTTGTTGCCTGACCGGGTGCCAAAGATTTTATGAACGGCATTATGCTACCACTCGGCGCCAATTTGTCAATTGCATGCTGTCGACGGGTTTGACCGGCCCTGTGGCCACCGGGATGACCGCCGGGTCACAATACGGTGGTGCTCTGGCGCTGGTGGAATGGACGATCTGTGGATCAAAGCCCGCACCCTGCTCGCGGTGCAGTACGCCTACATGCTCGAATACCGGGCGGAACTGCTGCTGTGGGCGCTCTCGGGATCGCTGCCCATCATCTTGATGGGGGTATGGATCCAGGCGGCGGCCGGGGGACGCTTCGGCCTCGGTCCCCTCGATTTTGCCCGTTACTTTCTGGCGGTATTCGTCGTCCGCCAGCTCTCGGTTGTCTGGGTGATCTGGGAGTTCGAGCGCGAGGTGGTCGAAGGCAAGCTCTCGCCCTTGTTGCTGCAGCCTATCGATCCGGTCTGGCGCCATGTGGCCGGGCACATCAGCGAAAGATTTGCCCGGATGCCCTTCATCGTGCTACTGGTGGGTCTATTTTTCCTGCTTTATCCCCAGGCATTCTGGCTGCCCCGCTGGACAGACGCACTGGTGTTTGTCGGTTTGATTGTTCTGGTGTTTGCACTGCGCTTTTTGATCCAGTACACCCTGGCGCTGCTGGCCTTCTGGACCGAGCGGGCCTCGGCAATCGAAGAGCTGTGGTTCTTGTGCTACTTGTTTCTATCGGGGCTCATCGCTCCTTTGGAAGTCTTTCCGCCGCTGGTGCGGGAGGTGGCACTGTGGACGCCTTTTCCGTATCTGGTGCATTTTCCCGCCGGCATTCTGGTCGGCCTGCCGGTGGATGTGCCGCGCGGCTTGTTGGTGATGGCCGTTTGGGGAGGGCTATTTTTTGTCCTGAACCGCTGGCTGTGGCGGCGTGGGCTCAAGCAGTACTCGGGGATGGGCGCCTGAAGCAAGTCTGCTTGTTGCAAGAATCCGCAGCGATTGGGAGTTGTCTTGATCTGCCCCAAAACAGTAAGCCCCTGATACTGTGGGTTTCCGGCCTGGTTTTCATCAGCGTATAGGTCGCTGCCAGTCGGGCGACACCGGAGCCTGAACGGCAGCTGACCTTGTCCCTAAAAACTGGCCCAGCTTCTTGGGTCAAGACCAGTGCCTTGACTCGTCCCCTGGGGGAGACTGCAGCATATTGCTTGCCGTAGGAGGGGTAAGCCATGTTGCAGATCGGGCAGTTTGCCAGACTCGGGCGCGTATCGGTTAAGACGCTTCGGCACTACGACGAGATCGGCTTGCTCAGGCCCAGCCACATCGACAGGCAGTCGGGCTATCGCTTCTATGCCGCCGCGCAACTGGTCACGCTTGCGCGCATCCTGCAGCTCAAAGAACTCGGCCTGCCGCTCGCGGCGATCGCCCGAAGCGATCCTGCCGCGCATGGACCATCACTTCAAGGTGTTCCCTGGTCGGAGCGGTTTGACCCACCCGAGCGGCGGGCGCGCCGACGCCCGGCCCGCGGTCCAGTCGATGACCGCCTGGCTGCGTGAAAGAGGCGTGCGAGCGCCGGCCCGCTAGCGCATCGCTCTAGAATCAGCAGTTGACGGTAAAAGCCGCATCCTCTTTTCTGGAGATGACCTCTACCTCCTTCGCCTATGCAGCCCTCTGTCTGGCAGCCGCCAGTGGAACCCGCTTCTGGGCTTGGTGGAGCTTAATTCCCTACCTCGAATGGTGGGTCCAGTCCACTACCCCTGGTTGGCCCGCATCGAAGATGTGATCTTTCCCATCCAGGGAGCACGTATAGATCACGTAGGCAACCGAATACAAGGCGATAGGAGCAAAGAATATGGCTGGAACTGTGCAAATGGAGACTGTGGGTCGCTCTGACGGGTGGTAAGCCGCAGGGGTTCCTGTCGCTCATTCGTAGCATTCGGAATGCGTCGGCTTCCTCTGTGATCTTGCCGCAGTAGCAAGATTCGCTTTGAGGAAAATCATGAATTTGAATCCTTTCGGTTGGGATGGTTTTTTCGCGCAAGCTTTCGCGGGCTATCCCGAGCATGAATACGCTCCAGGCCGGGTGATTGCCGAACACCGCGGCGGCTATGGGGTGGCCACAGAAATGGGGGAAGTGGCGGCGGCGGTCTCCGGACGCTTGCGCCACGCGGCGCACGGGCCGGCGGATTTTCCGGCGGTGGGCGATTGGGTGGTGCTTGAGCGCCGGGAGTTGCCCGCGCGCGGTCTGATTCAGGCGGTGTTGCCCAGAAAAAGTCGGTTCGCCCGGCGGGCGGCGGGCGGGCCGAGCGAGGCGCAACTGGTGGCGGCCAACGTGGACGTGCTGTTTTTGGTGAGCGGTCTGGACGGCGACTTCAATGTGCGGCGCATCGAGCGCTATCTGGTGCTCGCCTGGGAGTCCGGTGCCAACCCGGTGATCGTCCTCAACAAGGCCGACGTGTGCGGCGAGCTTGAGGAGCGGGTGCGGGCGGTGGAGCGGGTGGCGCCGGGGGTGCCGGTGGTGGCGGTGAGCGCCGCTTCGGGCAGCCTGGAGTGCCTCGCTCCCTGGCTTGCCTCCGGCCGGACGGTGGCCCTATTGGGCTCCAGCGGCGCGGGCAAATCGACGATCGCCAATCGGCTACTGGGTTGTCCGCTGCAGGCGGTTGGAGCCGTGCGCGAAGACGACAGCCGCGGAAGGCACACGACCACAGCGCGCCAGTTGCTGCAACTGCCCGGGGGCGCCCTGCTCATCGACACCCCCGGCATGCGCGAGTTGCAGTTGCTGGCGGGCGAGGACTCTCTGGAGACGGCCTTTGCCGATGTCGAAGCGCTCGCCTCCCGCTGCCGCTTTCGCGATTGCCGCCACACAAACGAACCCGGCTGCGCGGTGCAGGCCGCCCTGCTAGCAGGCGAACTGGAGGCGGCGCGGCTGGAAAGTTACCGCAAACTCCAGCGCGAAGCGGCCTTCGAAGCGCGCAGGCAAGAGCGCAGCGCCGCCCAGGTCGAGAAGGAGCGCTGGAAGCGCATCCACAAAGCCCAGCGCGAGCGGCGGAAGACTTGATTCGGCTGCCAGGTGTCAAGGGGAACCCACCGATACCTGGCAACCGGCTCAGGGCAGCGACGGTACCAGGGAATTGCGCAGGATGGTCAACGTACCGACTCCTCCGAACGACAAATCGGACGCCGCGCCCACGTCCAGATCCCCGTCGCCGTCGAGATCGCCCGCCCGCACCTCAGCAGTGGGGCCTTCGGCCACCACAGCGGTCGTGGGGATATCGGAGAAGCTGCCGCTGCCCAGATTTTCGCGAACCGAAAGGCCAGGGTTCTCGGATGTCGCCAGGTCGAGGTCGCCGTCGTTGTCGAAGTCGCCCGCCACCACGTCACTCGGAAATGAAAATGCACCGGTGCTCACGTTCACCGCCGGGGCGAGGGTGCCGCCGCTGTTGAGCAGGATCGAGACGTTGGAGCTGAACTGGTTGGTAACCGCCAGGTCGAGATCGCCGTCGCCGTCCAGGTCGCCGCTGGTGATCCCCCGCGCATATTCGCCCACGGCGACGGTGGCCCCCGGGCTGAATCCGCCGCTGCCGTTGTTGACTAGAACGCTGACGGTGCCGGAGTCGGCGTTGGTGACGGCCAGTTCTACCCGGCCGTCGCCGTTGAGATCGGCCGCTTCGATCCCACTCGGTCCGTCACCGGCTGGCACCGTGGCCGAGCGGCTGAACCGCCCCCGACCGTTGTTATTGAGAATCGAGACGTCGTCGGAGCCGTTGTTGGCCACGGCCAGATCCAGATCGCCGTCGCCGTCGAAATCGCCCTTGACCACCGCCTCAGGAGCAGTGCCCACCGCCACGGTGGGCGCTTCGGCAAATTCGATGGCGGCCGGTAGCGGTTGGGCAAGACCAGTGCTCAAAGCCAGCCAGCCGATACCGACGGCCGCAGCCCGAGCGAGCGACACAGACATCGACAGCCCCAGACGGGAACGGGCCTTAGACAGGGGGGCTTCTTTGAGTACCTGGCTGGAAAGCTTGGCAAAATAGCGGCAAATCTGTTCCATCGCAGCACCGGCCTCACTAAAAAGGTGACAGAAGCATACCTGGCATATTCCGAATAGTCGTGTATTCTCTTGTACTCGCAGTGAAAATGGTGAAGTGTGGAAACGATAGGCTTGCTCTTGAGCCAGAAAAGCAGCTAATACCGCAAGACGATCGACCAACCCTTGACGGGCAACTCTACTTACCCTAGGACGCGGCATTTTTGATGGACGCACATGTCCCGGGCCGCGTTTTTTTGTACGTACCATTCGGTAGACCCCTGAAAAAGGCAGATCAAGGGCCTGCAGGATAGGATCTGACCAGATTGGTCAGATGGTGATAACAATGGCAAAACGGCGAGTCCATGACGGTCGGTCACTGCTCGGCGGCTTGTACCGTCGCTGGCGGCTGGAGGAGGCCAAGGCCCGATTCAGCGAGATGGTACGCCAGGCACGCTCGGGCGAGCCGCAGGTGGTGACGGTGCACGGTCAGGAAGCAGTGGTGGTCGTGTCGGCCGACCAGTTCGCCAGATTGCAGGGAGCAGGACAGCCCCAGAGCCTGCACACTTTTCTATCCACCTCACCACTGGCGCAACTGGAGTTCGACAGTCCAGCGGAACACGCCCCGGTGCGCGACGTTCAGTTGTGAACGGCTTTCTACTGGACACAAACGTAATCAGCGAACTGCGCAAACCGCAGTGCACACCGGCTGTCAAGGCGTGGTCGGATCGGCAATCGCCGTCAACGCTGTACCTGAGCGCAGTGACGATCGCTGAGATTCGCTGGGGCATCGAGCAACTGGCGGACCTCAACCGGCGGGTGCTGTTGACCTCCTGGCTTGAGGGCGGCTTGCGGCGTTGGTTTGCCGGTCGCATTCTGCCGGTGGACGAGGAGATATTCCTAGAATGGCGGCGCATGGTGGCCCGTGGTCGTACCCTTGGCCATACCTTCAGCCAGCCGGATCTTTTTATCGCCGCAACCGCTTCTACACACCGATTGTGTGTAGCCACGCGCAATGTGAAGGATTTCCGGATGGCGGGCGTGGCGGTTGTAGACCCGTGGGATTTTGCGCCTTGACTTCGCCATAATTGGCGTGTGCGCTACTTGCGGGTGCTGCAACTGTTCTGGTCGACGGCCATCGCCGCCGAGGCGGAGTACCGCGCCAACTTTTTACTCGCCGCCGTCAACAGCCTCGGCAACCTGGCGGGCAGCCTGTTCGGGTTGTTTTTGTTCTACCGGGCCGACTACACCTTCGCCGGCTGGCGGTGGGAGGAGGCGCTGGTGGTACTGGGCATCTTCACCGTTTTCCAGGGCTTTTCGGCGACTTTTTTGAGCCCCAATCTCAACCGCATCGTGCAGCAGGTGCAGCAGGGCACCCTCGATTTTGTGCTGCTTAAGCCCATCAGCAGCCAGTTCTGGCTCTCGGTGCGCACCGTCTCGCCCTGGGGGTTGCCGGATCTTTTATTTGGGATGCTCTTGATTTTCTACGCGGGCGCCCAACTGGGTATCCGGCCCATCGACTATCTGTCGGCGGCGGTGCCGCTGGCCTTCGGCTTTGTGATTCTCTACAGCCTCTGGTTCATGCTTGGGGCGACGAGCATCTGGTTTGTGAAAATCTACAACGTCACCGAGGTGCTCAACGGACTGTTGGAGGCGGGGCGCTATCCGATGGTGGCTTACCCCGTCGCCTACCGCTTCTTCTTCACGTTCGTGATCCCGGTGGCGTTTTTAACGACTATCCCGGCGGAAGCGCTCTTAGGCCGCGGCGAAATCGGCTGGCTGTTGGCCGCCGGGGCGCTCGCGGCGGGCTTGCTGGTCGCATCGGGATGGTTTTGGCGCTTTGCCTTGCGCTTTTACACCAGCGCCTCCAGCTGACGCGCGGTTCCTCCCGCTGGCAGAACCCCGCCCGGTCGGGACGTTGGATAGTGGTGCCAGGATAGTTGATGAGCAAGGAGAACCGATGAGCGACCAAGGCTTTACCCACGTTGCACTGGCGGTGCGCGATCTCGATGCCACCATCGCCTTTTACGCGCGCTACGCCCGCATGCAGGTGGTGCACCGCCGCCGCGATCCCAAAAGCGGCGACGAGGTAGCCTGGATCGGCGATCAGACGCGGCCGTTCGTGATCGTGCTGTTGCAAAAACCTGCGGTCGAACACCGGTTGCTGCCGCCCGCCCACCTGGGGGTGGCCTGCGACAGCCGGGAGGAGGTGGATCGCCTCTGCGCCCAGGCCCGGACCGAAGGCTGCCTGTGCAACGGTCCGGACGATTACGGCCCGCCGGTGGGCTACTGGGCGTTTCTGGCCGATCCCGACGGCCACACGCTGGAATTGTCCTTTGGCCAGGAAGTGGCCTTTACCGTCGAGCAGGCGGGCTCTGGGGACTCGCTGATCGGAGCACAGCAGCGATAACAACTTTCCGGGCTGCCGTCTGAGCCGATCACCCTCCAGCTTGACTTTCTGGCTGAGGCGATTGTTCAAGGCGAGCACCGGACCGAGACCCGGCAGCCGCACCTGCCCGCCGTGGGTGTGGCCCGAAAGCTGCAAATCGATGCGAAAATCACCCAACCGCCAGAAGGTATCGGGGTTGTGCGACAGCAGCAGCGTCGGCCTGCGGCCCCGCAGCGAGGTAAGCGCGGCCGCCGGGTCGTAGGGGCCGAACCACAGATCTCCCGTGCCGCCTACCGCCAAGTCGCCCAGTGCGGTCCAGCGGTTTTCGAGTACGCCGATCCCGGCGCGCTCCAGCGCTTTTTTGATCTTGCGCCGCGAGTCGTAGCGGACGTTGTCGTGGTTGCCCAATACCGCGAAGCTGCCGTGGCGGGAGCGCAGTCGGCCCAGGGCCGGGGCCAGTTCGTGGATGGGCCGGGGATGGTGGGTGACATAGTCCCACCAGATCGACATCGAGGGCGTTGACCACCTCCACCGCCCGCTCGATCGACCGCCAGGGCACATTGGCGTGATCCCAGTGGATATCGCTCAACTGTGCCACTTTGAGCGGCCGGTCGAGGCCGCGCACCTGCACCCGCACCCGCTCCAGCTGCAACGAATCGGCCTCGTGCAGCGCCCAGGCGGGCAGGGCAACAGCGCTGCCGCCTACGGCCGCGAGACCCCCGAACAGCAGTTGGCGTCTGGTGAGCATACTGGGGAAGTATTCCGTAGGGCTGATATCGATCCAGCGTAAAGCATCTTCTGCCGTCGCTGCCTTAACATCAGTACATGAGACAATTAAGAGGAGATTGTATGTCCGACCTGATTCAGACGGTCATCGACAGCGAGGAAAAGGCCGACCTGCGCCAGTTTATCGGCTTACTCTACCGGCAAGAAAAGCGTTACTTGTTGCGAAGCGATATTCTGCGGGTCTTCTCGGAATACTGCTCCCAGGCCGAAAAAGAGGATAGCTTTTTTTCGGGATCGCCCCTTGGCCAGCTTATTTACTTTACCCAAGAATTTATTCTCGAAAACGAGAGTCTGTGCCTGGTGTTGCGGCCGGTGATCGCCCGACAGGAGTACTTCCGAATCAATCGTGAAGATCTGCGCGTCGAACCGCTCAGTATCCAGGAGTACCTCGATCTGTGCGATCAGACCACGGGTCGCTTTCGTCCCCAGGACGGCGATGTACTCGAACTGGACTTTCAGCCGTTTTATGATTTTTCACCGAGCATCCGCGACTCCAAAAACATCGGCAAAGGGGTACAGTTTCTCAACCGCTTTCTGTCGAGCAAACTCTTTCAAGATCCGGGCAAGTGGCAGCAGCGGCTGTTTCAATTTCTCCGGCTGCACCGCCACAACGGCAGCCAACTGCTCATCAATGAGCGCATCCAGACGCTGAGCCAGCTGAGCGTGCAACTCAAGCGCGTCATCGCCTTTGTGAGCGCCCGCCGCCCGGAGGAGCCCTACGCCAATTTCCGCTTCGACCTGCAATCGCTCGGCTTCGAGCCGGGCTGGGGCAACACCGCCGCCCGCGTGCGCGAGACGCTCGAAATTCTAGACGCGCTGCTCGATTCGCCCGACCACGAGACGCTCGAAGCGTTCATCTCGCGCATCCCGATGGTTTTTCGGGTGGTGCTCGTCTCTCCCCACGGCTGGTTCGGCCAGGAAGGCGTGCTGGGCCGCCCCGACACCGGCGGCCAGGTGGTCTACGTGCTCGATCAGGCGCGCAGTCTAGAAAAGCAACTTATCGAAGATCACACCCTGGCCGGTCTGGAGCCGAACCCCAAAGTGGTCATCCTCACCCGCCTCATCCCCAACAACGATGGCACCCGCTCCAACCAGCGGCTCGAAAAAGTCTACGGCACCGACAACGTCTGGATTTTGCGGGTGCCCCTGCGCGAATTTAACCCGGCGGTGACCCAGAACTGGATTTCCCGCTTCGAGATCTGGCCCTACCTTGAATCGTTCGCCATCGACTCTGAAAAAGAACTGATGGCCGAACTGCGGGGACGACCCGATCTGATTGTCGGCAACTACTCCGACGGCAACCTGGTGGCCTTTTTGCTGGCGCGGCGGCTCGGGGTGACCCAGTGCATCATCGCCCACGCCCTCGAAAAATCGAAGTACTCTTACTCGAATCTGCAGTGGGAGGAACTCGACGATCAGTACCATTTCTCGCTGCAATTTACCGCCGATCTGATTGCGATGAACGCCGCCAACTTCATCATCACCAGCACCTACCAGGAGATCGCGGGCACCGCCGACAGCGTCGGGCAGTACGAGTCGCACCGCACCTTCACGATGCCCGATTTGTACCATGTCGTCTCGGGGATCGACCTGTTCAATCCGAAGTTCAACGTCGTGCCGCCGGGGGTCAATGAGAACATCTATTTTCCCTGCACCCGCACCGAGGACCGCACCCCGGGCGACCGCGAGAGGCTCGAACAACTGCTTTTTAGCCTCGACGATCCCGACCAGGCCTACGGCCACCTCGACGATCCCGGCAAGCGCCCGCTCTTTTCGATGGCTCGCCTCGATCGGATCAAGAACCTGACCGGACTGGCGGAGTGCTTCGGCCGCAGCCCCGCCCTGCAGGAGCAGTGCAACTTGATCTTGGTGGCGGGCAAATTGCACGCCGAAGATTCTACCGACCGCGAGGAAATCGCCGAGATCAACCGGCTTTATGAGATCATCGATCGCTACCACCTCGAAGGCAAAATCCGCTGGCTGGGGGTGCGCCTGGCCAAGGTTGATTCGGGCGAGATTTACCGGGTGATCGCCGATCGTCAGGGGGTCTTCGTGCAGCCGGCCCTGTTTGAGGCGTTCGGTCTGACGATTCTGGAGGCGATGATTTCGGGGCTTCCCACCTTTGCAACGCGCTTCGGTGGGCCGCTCGAAATCATTCAGGACGGGGTGAACGGGTTTTTGATCAACCCCAACGCTCTGGAGGAAACGGCGGAGAAGCTGCTCGAATTCGTGAGCAAGTGCGAGGCCAATCCCAGTTACTGGCAACAGATCTCCGAGCGCGCTGTCCATCGGGTGTACAGCACCTACACCTGGAAAATCCACACCACCCGGCTGCTCACCCTGGCGCGCGTCTACGGCTTCTGGAACTACGGCTCCCAGGAGAACCGCGAGGATCTGCTCCGCTACGTCGAGATGCTCTTTTATCTGCTCTTTAGGCCGCGGGCGCAGAAGTTGCTGGAGCGGCACTTCCAGCGCGATTCGATAGAATAAGGCAGACCTTCGCACCCGATGCCATGCTGCAACGCATCAAGCTTCTGCCCTGGCCCGAGATCGCCTGGAGCGCCGTGCTCGCCGATCTCGGGCTTTTGGTGATCTGCCCGCTGCTGGTGGTGGTGTTTTTCGCCACCCCCGGTCCATTGCGCACAACGCTGGTGGGCATCGGCGTGCCGCTGTTGTGCGGTGTGGCAGGCGGAATCCTTGCCAGAGTGATCTTCAGCCGGCTCTTTTCTCGGCAGCTCATCGACAACGGTATCGGTTGGGCGCTGGTGCTCACTATCTCGCTCACCGCCTTTCCGGTAGGCTGGGCGCTCGGCACGGCCCTGCAGAACCTGCCCACCCTGCTCGGTCTACCGCTGGAGGCGGGCGAAGCCGTTCAATTTGTCGGTGAATTTATCGGCAATACCGCCCGGTTGCTCTTCGACATCGTCTTCGTGGTGGGCGGGGCGATGGGCATGTTCTGGCGGGCCATCCGCGTCGGCCGCTAACAGCAACGGAGTTGGGTCTGCGCTGCCATTTGGCGCAGTTGCCCGGCGGTGCGGCTGAAGGTCTGGTGATGACGGGCCCGCGCTTCGGGCTCCGAAACGCGGGGAGTCAGTTGCGCCGTTATGACGGGCTCCAGGGTGCTTTGATTGCTAAACCCGGCGCTCGGTAACCAGTGTCAGGCCCACCCACTCGCCCTTGGCACCGAAGCGGCGGATCATCCGCTGGCGCAGCCCCGGCTCCACCAGCCAGCCCACTTCCATAAACACCGGCTTGCCCCAGGTGTGGACGAGGGGGCCGGTGCAGGAGGCACCACCCGCCATCAGCAGCACCTGCACCGGCTGGGAACCTTCCTCAAACAGCAAGCGCGCCCCATCGATCCGGGCGGTGGAACTCCATTCGAATTTGTCCGAGCGCAACTGTTGCACCAGCTGGTCCCCCCGGCGCTCGACGGTAAGGAAGGTCTGTGCCACAGAAGGCGGTTGGAAATCGGGATACAGGCTCAGCGATTCACCCTGCCACGTGCCTTCGAGCGCTTCGACGGTCAGGGGCGGCGATTCCGGTTCAGGGCGGTCTTCGCGGTGCTCGCGGATGAGCGTGATCCGCGACAGGCGGTGATCGTTGTCGTAAAGTTGCACCAGCCGCAATCGCCGGTTGCCTGCAATCAGGCCGAACTCGGCCCCAAAATCGCCAAAGGGGGCAATTTGCACCGAGCCCTGGCAAAAGGCGCCGTCCGGAAAAAATTGGATGTTTTGATTCAAAGAGCTGTAGCGGAAGGATTTTTCACTGACCACCGCACCATCGACCGGTGAGGTGAGCCGGACGATCTGGTGGATGGTGCGGTGGTCGTCGAGGCCCTCCAGGCTCACCAGACTGGGCAGATCGTCCAGTTGTTCGCCGGTGGGCGAGAGGCGCGTAAAAGAACCCCTCCAGGCTCCGAGGTTCTTCAGCAGACGGTCCCACTGGGAAGCAGTCGAATCGCTCATGGCTTGCACCAACCGGGCGCCCCCATTGTCCCACGTGATCCCGGCCGCGCAGTGCGTGATAGCATTGCCCGCATACTGCGCTCCCCGGTTGGGATGGAGCCCATGGAAAATTCGGCGGATCAGTTGCGCGCCCGGCTTGCCAGTGACGTCGTCGGCGAGCGGATCGCCGCTGCCCTCGATTTGCGCTTTCTGGCGCCCGAGGAGGCGGCGCCATTGTTGCAGCAGGCGGCACAAGATTCTTCCTCGCTGGTGCGCGTCTACGCGGCGGTGGGCTTGGGTAAACAAAAAGCCCCCGGCTGCTTCGAGACCCTGGCAGACATGGCTGCGCTCGACGCGGTGGGCTCGGTGCGCGCCGAGGCGGCCGGATCGCTCGGAGCCTTGGGCGAGGCGCGCGCCTTCGAGGTGCTGGAGCGGGTCTACCGCGAAGATACCGACTGGATCGTGCGCTACAGCGCCGTCGTCGCCCTGGGCCAACTGGGCGAGGCGCGCGCCTTCGACGTGCTGTGCGACGCCCTCGCCAGCCCCGAAGAGATGACCCGCGACGCCGCGATCACTGCCCTGGGCGCTCTGGCAAATCCCCTGGCCGTCGAGCGGCTGCTGCCTTTTGTCGGCCACCCGCAGGCGGAGGTGCGCCGCCGCCTGGCCCACGCCCTGGGTCGGCTGGGCGATCCGGCCGTCCGCTCCCCCCTCATATACCTGGTCAAGGACAGCGACCCCAAGGTGGCCGAGGCCGCCGCCCACGCCTTGCAACGGCTGCCCGGGGAGGCCAACTGAACGTTAGAATTCTTTGGCTACCGTCTTGCAACTCAGCTTTCGGCCCCGGTGAGCATCAGCCCGGTGATGGCACCGTAAGCATCCACCCAGGCTTGTTTGACCTCGGGGGTCCAGGCGTCGCCCAGGTAAGTTTCGAACGTCTTGAGCAGTGAAGTGCCCACCATCGGGTAGTGCTCAGGAACGATGCCGTAGTTCGCATGGCGGTTGCCCAGGCTCTGCAGGGCTTCGCTGAGTACCTGGGGCTGGCGCAGGTTTTCGACCACCAGCACCAGCGAGGCGAGCAATTTCTGCTGCTGGGCTTCCATGTCGCTGTGGGCAAACAGCGCCTGCGTCTGCGGAAAATCCGCAAAAAGATTGCCGTAAAAGCTGGCGGCAAAGGCGTCGGCGTTCGGTTTAACGCCTTCAAAGCTCTGTTCCAACAGCTTCACCTGCAAGGCCATCGCGGTCACCTCCATCAACACTCGACAAACTTCCTCAAGGCAGCGCCGAAAGCTGTACCGCACAGCTTTTGACTTCCGGCTGACCCGAAATCGGATCCGATTCGGGGTGGGTGAGGGCGTTGACCTCGGCCGCCTCCGCCCAGAGCGCTCCCCAGTGCATGGGCACAAAGACCGTCCCCGGCGCCACCGCCAGGGTGAGGCGAGCCGGCAGGCGGACGGCGCCCCGGCGCGAGCGCACCTCCACCCGGTCGCCCTCGGCGAGGCCGAGTTTGCCCGCGTCGCGGGGGTGGATTTCGAGAAACGGCTCGGGGTAGAGATTGCGCAGTTTCTCGATGCGGCCGGTGCGCGTCAAGGTGTGCCAGTGGCCGTAGAGGCGGCCGTTGATGAGCACAAACGGATACTCGGGGTCGGGGGGTTCGGCCAGGCCCCGGGCGTGGCAGGCGGCGAAGCGGGCGCGCGCGTCGGGTGTCGCAAAGTGCCAATCGGTGTAAAGCCGCGCGGTGCCCGCCGAACCCGCCGGGCAGGGCCACTGCAAAGGCCCCTCGCGCTCCAGGCGCTCGTGGGAGATGCCGGTCATCTCGCAGGGGCGCCCCCGGGTGAGGGCGGCAAATTCGGCGAAGACCGCCGCAGCGTCGGCAAAGGCGAACTGCTCGGCAAAACCCAGACGGCGGCCGACCTCGGCAAAAATTTGCCAGTCGTCGCGCGCTTCGCCCGGGGCGGGGTGAAAAGCCGGGCAGAGGGTGACGCGGCGCTCGGAGTTGGTCATCGTGCCGGTCTTTTCGCTCCACTGGGTGGCAGGCAGCAAGAGGTGGGCGTATTGGGCCGTCTCGGTGGGATAGTAGCAGTCCTGGTAGACCGTAAAAGGCGAGCGCCGCAGGGCGGCTTTGGTGCGCTCCAGATCCGGCAGGCTCACCGCCGGATTGGTGGCGGCGATCCAGAAGACTTCGACGGCATCCGCCTCCAGCGCCTCGATCATCTCCCAGGCGGTGCGCCCCGGCCGGGGTGCAATGCTGCCGGGCGGCAATCGCCAGTGTGCTTCGACTTGCCCACGGTGCTCGGGGTCTAGGACGCTGCGGTAACCGGGAAGCAATTGCGACAATCCGCCCGCCTCGCGCCCGCCCATGGCGTTGGGCTGGCCGGTGAGCGAGAAGGGACCGGTGCCGGGTCGGCCGATCTGAGCGGTGAGCAGGTGCAGGTTAATCAGGGCGCGCACCTTGGCGGTGCCTTCGATCGACTGGTTGATTCCCATCGACCACAGCGATAGAACGCGCGCCGAATTTACCCACAGGCGGGCCGCCAGTTCGAGGGCGGCGGTGGAGATCGCGCAGCGGCGGGCGACCGCCTCGGGCGGGTAGTGGCGCACCACCTCGGCCATCGCCTCGAAGCCCTGGGTGTGGGCGTCGATGAAGCGTCTATCGGCGCGCTCCCACTGCAAGATCAGGTGGGCGATGCCGTTGAATAGATCAATGTCCGTTCCCGGTCGGATAGCCAGGTGCAGATCTGCTGCCTTGGCGGTGGGGGTGGCGCGCGGATCGACCACCACCAGCCGGGAGCCAAGATCTTGTTTGCGGTGTTTGAGCAGGCGGTTGAAGAGCACCGGGTGGCATTCGGCGGTGTTGGTGCCCACCAGGAAGACGCAATCGGCCAGATTGAGATCGTCGTAGCAGGCGGGCGGACCGTCGCTTCCCAGGCTCTGCATATAGCCCGACACCGCCGAGGACATGCAAAGTCGCGAGTTGGCGTCGATGTGGTTGCTTCTCAGGCAGCCTTTGAAGAGTTTCTGGGCGACGTAATAGTCTTCTGTGGCAAATTGCCCGGAGCCGTAGAAGCAGCGGCTGTCCGGGGAAGCGGCGCGCAAGTGCTTCACCACCAGATTGAGCGCTTCTTCCCAACTCACCTGCCGGAAGGGTGCATCGAGGCTGGCGCGCACCATCGGGTGGAGCAGGCGGTCCTTGGGGATCGATTCGAGGACGGTCGCCCCCTTGACGCAGACCATGCCCAGCGTGGAGGGGTGGGCCCGGTCGCCGCGCACGCGCGCACCGGTGGTCACCTCCAGGCCGCAGCCCACACCACAGTAAGGACAGAGGGTCTTCGCCAGCGTGTCAGTCGGCAAGGACGGGTTCTCCAAAGCGGTCGTAGAGAAATGCGAGGATGCGGTTTCTGAGGGTGTAGTAAGCCGGATCTTCGAGGATCTCGGCGCGCGAGCGCGGCCGGGCGAAGGGCACCTCGAAAACTTCGCCGATCGTGGCGGCAGGACCGTTGGTCATCATTACGATCCGGTCGGCCATCAAGATCGCTTCGTCGATTTCGTGGGTGACCATCAGGACCGTCGTGCGGTCGGCTTCCCAAATCTTGAGGACTTCCTCCTGCATCTCCTCGCGGGTCAGGGCGTCGAGGGCGCCGAAGGGTTCGTCCAAGAGCAGCACCTTCGGCCGGGTGGCGAGGGCGCGGGCGATGGAGACCCGCTGCTTCTGGCCGCCCGAAATCTCCCCCGGGCGCTTGTCGGCCTTGGCGGCAAGCCCGACCAGGGCCAAGTAGCGCTCGGCCACCGAACGCCTTTCGCTTTCGGGCGCGCCGGGCATCGTCGAGCGCACCGCCAGAAAAACGTTCTCGTAGGCGGTGAGCCACGGCAGCAGCGCGTAGTTTTGAAAGACGACCATCCGGTCGGGGCCGGGCTGGTCGGTTTCTTTGCCTTCAAGAATCACCCCGCCCGCACTGGCCTGGCTGAGGCCCGCCACGATGTTGAGCAGGGTCGATTTGCCGCAGCCGGAGTGGCCCAATAGGGCGACAAATTCGCCTTTGCGGATTTTGAGGGCGACGTCTTTGAGGGCCACGAACGGCCCTTTGGGTGTCGGGAAAGCTTTGGAGATATAACTCAATTCGAGAAAGGGCTGAATCATATTGGCGGATGGGGTTAGACGGCGTTGAGCGTTCGGTCGGATTGGCGGATGGCGAAGCGTTCGATAAAACCGGTCGGGTCGTCAGGATCGAGGATGTCGCCCCCGGGCAGGGTCAAAGGCCGATAGACCGGTTCTGGCGGGACTGCAAGCCCCAGTTGGGCGCACGCTTCGCGGGCGGGTTCGTCGCGCCAGACGCGCTCGACGGCGGTGCGCCAGCGGGTCGGGAAGGCGACCATTCCCCAGCGGGCCAGCTGGGTGAGGATCCACAGCCTTTCGGTGGGATTGGCGCTCCAGCCGTCGAAGCGGTTGAAATCTTCGAGGCGCTCGGGGGCGCCGAAGCCGCGGTCGTAGGTGCCCGAAAGTCCCATCGCAGCGTAGGCCGGGTCGGCGTTGACGTACTGTTTGGCGCAGACTAGGCGGATGACCTCCTCGCGGTGGGCCGGGTCGGCCGCATAGCGGCAGGCTTCGATGAGCGCTCCGACCAGCGCCAGGTGCGTCTTCGGGTGGGCCGCGGCCCAGGCTTCGCGCACGCCCAGCACTTTTTCGAGGTGGCCGGACCACAGATCGAGGCTGGTGGCGGGTACGAAGCCGAGTCCTTCGTGAACGGCGCGGGCGTTCCACGGCTCACCGGTGCAGTAGCCGTCGATGTTGCCCGCCTGCAGATTGGCCACCATCTGCGGCGGCGGAATCACAACTAGATCCACATCCCGCTCCGGGTCGATGCCCACTCCCGCCAGCCAATCGCGCAGCAGCAGGTTGTGCATCGAGCTCCTGTGGACGACGCCCAGCACGGGTCGCCGCTCTTCGCCCCCGGCTTTGATGAGGCGGGCGAACCCTTCGCGGTCGCGCACGCCTTGATCCCAGTAGCGGCGGTGCAAGGTGACGGCGTTGCCGTTGCGGGTGAGATCCAGCGAGGCCACCAGGGGCACGCCAGCCCCCCCCAGCATACCGGCGAAGGCCATCGGGGCGACGATCTGGGCGGCATCGAGGCGTTCTTCGACCAGTCCTTCGAGGATGGCCTTCCAGCTCGGTTCGCGCGAAAGGGTGACTTGCAGGCCGTGGCGGGCAAAAAAGCCCTTCTCCTGGGCAATCACCAGCGGCGCACAGTCGGAGAGGGGCACGAAGCCCACCGCCAGGGCGGTCCTTTCGAGGTCACAGCGCTCGGTTGCAGCGGGTCGAGCCTTGGCAGGACCGCCCTGGGCTGCCTTTTTGGCCTTGTTGAGGAAATACAGCAGTTCGTTGCGCTGGCGGTAGTAGTGGGGGTTGTTGATCACCTCCATGCGCGTGCGGGGCCGGGGCAGTTCGACGCTCATCACCTCGGCGACGTTCGCCGCCGGACCGTTGCTCATCATCACGATCCGGTCTGAGAGCAGGAGTGCCTCTTCGACGTCGTGGGTGACCATCACCACCGTGAGCCGGTGGGCTTCCCAAATCTTGAGCAGCTGCTCCTGCAGTCGTCCGCGCGTCAGCGCGTCGAGGGCGCCGAAGGGTTCATCCAAGAGCAGCACCTTCGGCCGGGTGGCGAGCGCCCGAGCGATACCCACCCGCTGGCGCATGCCGCCTGAGATCTGGCCGGGCTTTTTGTCGGCGGCGGCGCGCAGGTTCACCATTTCCAGGTGTTCTTCGACAATCCGCCCCCTGGCCGTCTCGTCGAGCTGTTTGTGCACGGCCTTGACCGCCAGGGCGATATTCTGGCGCACCGTGAGCCAGGGCAACAGCGAATGGTTCTGAAAGGCGACCATCCGGTCCGGCCCGGGGCCGCTCACCGCCACACCGTCCACCACCACCCGGCCGGCGGTGACCAGCCCCAGCCCGGCAATCAGGTTCAGCAGCGTCGATTTGCCGCAGCCGGAGTGGCCGATGATCGAGACGAATTCGCCCTGCTGAATCTGGAGATTGACGTTTTTGAGCGCTTCGTAGAGCGAGCCGTCCCGAGCAGTAAAGGTCTTGCCCGCGTTTTGAACTTCAAGAAAAGCCATCGTATTTACTCCGAAGCGACCAGCAGACGGCCGGCGTAGTAAATCGTCCGGTCGAGGACAAAGCCCACCACTCCGACGCACAGCACCGCCAGGATGATGTCGGCCATGCGCGAGCTGTTATAGGAATCCCAGATAAAAAAGCCGATGCCGACGCCGCCGGTGAGCATCTCAGCGGCCACAATCGCAAGCCAGGCGAGGCCCACGGCGATGCGCAGGCCGGTGAAGATGTAGGAGGCCGCCGAAGGCAGCAGGATCTCAAAGAAGTAGGTGGGTTTGGAGAGCTTCAGCACACTTGCGACGTTGCGGTAGTCCTGGGGGGTGGAGCGCACGCCGACGGCGGTGTTGATGATGATGGGCCAGACGGCGGTGATGAAGATGACGAAAATGGCGCTCGGGTTTGCCTGGCTGAGGGCCGCCAGGGCAATCGGCAACCACGCCAGGGGCGGGATCGTGCGCAGTACCTGAAAGATCGGGTCCAGGGCAAGCTGGAAGGGCCGCATCGATCCCATCAAAATGCCCACCGCGACGCCGACCACCGCCGCCAGGCTGTAGCCGATTGCCACGCGCTGCAGTGAGGCGGCGAGCTGCCAGGCAACGCCGACGTCGTTCTCGCTGTTGTTAAAAAAGCCCACAATCAGCGGCTGCACATCCTGAACCACCTGCAGCGGCCCCGGCAGCGTCCCGGTGAGCCCCGCCGCACTGAGCGCTTGCCAGAGGCCCAAAAAAACCGCCACTGCGACGAGCGGCAGCACCACGGTGCCGCTGCGCTCCAACAACGCTTTCAACTGGGGAGTGCTCCCGGCCGCTTCGTCCCGCGCCGGGGCGATAACCGTCTTGTTTGTCGTCGTCATGAATCTTTCTCGCGAGTGAGAGGCCCGGTTCTTCAGGCCAGTTTCTTGAGCTTGACGCTCTTGAGGTACGCTTCCGGCTTGGCCGGATCAAAAGTGACGCCGTCGAAGAATTTTTCGACCCCCCGGGAGGTGCCTTTGGGAGCCGGCTGGCCCAGGGCCTTGGCCGCCTCGCGCCAGAGATCCTCGCGGTTGACCGCAGCCACCAGCTTTTTGGTGTCGGTGGCGGCGGGCAGGACGCCCCAGCGGATGTCCTCGGTCAAAAACCACAGGTCGTGGCTCTGGTAGGGGTAAGAGGCAAAATCTTTCCAAAATTGCATGACGTGGGGGCTGTTGCGCTCGACCGGTCGGCCGTCGCCAAAATCAAAAATGCCCTTGTAGCGCGCCACGATGTCCGAGACCGGGGCGCCTATCCAGCTGCGCTTGCTGACGATTTGAGCCAGTTCGTCCTTGTTCTCGGCTTTGTCCGCCCAGATCTGGGCCTCCTGTACCGCCATGAGCAACGCTTTGGTCGCCTTTGGGTACTTCTCGACGTAGTCGGCGCGCAGGGCGAAGGATTTTTCCGGGTGGCGGTTCCAGATCTGGCCGGTCGTGAGCGCGGTGTAGCCGATTTGCTGATTGATGAGCTGCTGGTGCCACGGCTCGCCCACACAAAAGGCGTCGGTGACGCCGGTCTTCATATTGGCCACCATCTGCGGGGGCGGCACCGTGATCATCTTGACGTCGGTTTCCGGGTCAATCCCCCCGGCCGCAAGCCAGTAGCGCAGCCACGCCCAGTGGGTGCCGCCCGGGAAAGTCTGGGCGACAGTCATCGGATCGCCGTTGGATTTGGCCTTGAGCGCTTCTGCTTTCATCGGGGCGGCGTCGAGGCCCACCTTGAGGGACTTGTACTTGCTCGCTACCGAGATGCCCTGGCCGTTGACGTTGAGTCTGGCCAGCACGAACATGGGCACCTTTTTGCCGCCCTTGGTGATGTTGCCGTTGGCAATCAGGTAAACCATCGGCGTGAGGATATGGGCGCCGTCGATACCGCCGCCCCCAGCACCCAGTTCGAGGTTGTCGCGGGTCACCCCCCACGACGCCTGCTTGGCGACTTCGACATCCTTCATGCCGTATTTGTCGAACAAACCCTTTTCTTTGGCGATCACCAGCGGCGCGCAGTCGCTGAGCGAAATAAAGCCGAGCCGGGCTTTGGTGGTCTCGGGGGCATCGGCCGCCCCCGCGTAACCGGGAGCGAGCAGCGAACCGACCGTGGCCGCCCCCGCCGCCTGGAGGAGCGTGCGGCGGGTGAGCATGAACTGGGTGGTATCTTCAGACATGACGGGAGCCTGCAATCTGGGCTTTGTTTACAATCAGAAAACACGCTGTACCGCGCCCCAATCGTGTTTTCTGATACACAAAATCCTAGGATCGCAACATTTGTTATCAAGCCGATAACCACATGGAATGCCCGTCAGGGATGTCGGCCCTGCTTGGCGGCTGGAGGCACAAAGATGCGTCTTCCAGAAAATCTTTAGTGCGCAAAAGCGGGAAGGGCCGGACCCTGCCGGCTTGTATCCTGAAGAGCCCGCTTTTTGTAGTAGATGATCGACGGTTTTCCCCTGACACCTGATGCCTGAATTACCTACAATAAGGCGCCTGCCTGGATTGGTGCGATGTCTCGATGTCTGTTGCCCCGTCGTCAGTTGCTCCGGCTTTTGGCCGCTACGCCGGTGCTGATGGCGCCGCAGCGGGGGGCGGCTGCCCAGGTGGGGGCGGCTGAGGTGTGCGCTGAAGCGCTGAAGGCGGCCCGGCAGGCGGGGGCGAGTTATGCCGATATTCGCCTCATCCGGCAGCGCCAGCAGGTGCTCGTAGCGCGCAACGACCGGATGGCGCAACTGAGCGATGAGCAGACGTTTGGGTTTGGGGTTCGCTGCCTGGCGAAGGGGGCCTGGGGATTTGCCAGTTCCGCCGCTGTCACCCCCGCAAGTGCAAAGCAGACCGCTCGATGGGCGGTGGAGATCGCCAAAGCGAGCGCCCTGGCCCAGCAGACGCCCATCAAGCTCGCTCCTGAGCCTGTCCACCGCGGTCAGTTCCGCTCGCCGCGCACCGTCGAGAGCTTCGAGGTGCCGGTGGATAAAAAAGTGGATCTGCTGCTGGCCTGCACGGAGCAGATGCGCAGGGTGAACGAGGTAAAGGTGGCGACGGGTTTTATTTTTTTGATGGGTACGGATAAGTACTTTGCGTCGAGCGAAGGGGCGCTGTTGCACATCGAAAGCCTGATCACCCACGGCGGGATCACGGCCACTGCCGCCGGGGAGGGCGATCAGCAGTCGCGCTTTTATGAAATCCATCCGCTGCAGGCGGGCTGGGAACATATCGAGGCGGGAAATTTGCTCGCCAACGCCGAGCGGGTCGCCGGGGAGGCCAAACAAAAACTGACCGCCGCCGAGGCGCCCCAGGGAATTTTTGATCTGGTTCTCGACGGGGAGAATCTGCACCTGACGATTCACGAGAGCGTCGGCCATGCCACCGAACTGGACCGCGCCCTGGGCTATGAGGCCGACTACGCCGGGACGACTTTTGCCACTCCCGATCAGTTGGGCCGCCTCCAGTACGGCTCAGCCCAGGTCAATCTGGTGGCAGACAATACGCTCGCGGGGGGGCTCGCCTCGCTGGGCTACGACGATGAGGGAGTGGCTGCCCAGAAGTGGGATATCGTGCGCGAGGGGCGGCTGGTGGGCTACTCCACCAACCGGGAGGTGGCTCCTCAGGTGGGTTTCAGGCGCTCCCACGGGTCCTGCCGCTGCGAGAGCTGGGAATTTATGCCGATCGTGCGCATCGCCAATGTTGGCCTGGCCCCGGGGGCAGGATCGCCGGAGGACTTGATTGCTGATACCAAAGACGGCGTCTATATCGAGAGCACCGGCACCTACTCGATCGACCAGAAGCGGCTCAATTTTCAGTTCGGCGGCGATCTTTTTTACCGCATCCGGGGCGGCAAAAAAGCGGAGATGCTCAAAGACGTCGTCTACCGGGGCACGACCCCCGCCTTCTGGGGCGCCTGCGACGCGGTGTGCGGTCCTGAGTACTGGCGGCCGTGGGGGCTCACCAACTGCGGCAAAGGCCAGCCGGGGCAGGCGGGACGGATGACCCACGGCGCCGCCCCGGCCCGCTTCCGGCAGATTGAAGTCGGTTCGGGTAGAAAGATTTAACGATGGCTTTTCTAAACGCCGAGCGGGCGCAAAAAATGGTCGAAATCGCCCTCAAAGCGGCGAGCGCCAAAGATGTGCTCGTGCGCCTGGGTGAGCGCCGCAATGCCGTCACTCGCTTTGCCAACAACGCCATCACCCAGAACACCCTGGATGCGGGCACCGAGTTGGCAGTCGAAGTCGCCTTCGAGAACCGCCGCGCCAGTGCCCGGGTGAGCAGCCTGAGCGAAGAGGCGATCCGCACGGCGGTGCGGCGGGCCGAGGAGCTTGCCCGGGTGGCTAGGCCCGACCCGGAATATCTGCCGCCTTTGCCCCGGCAGCAGTATCTGGCGGTGGATGCCTACGACCCGGCCACCGCCAACCTTACACCGGTCGAGCGCGCCAAACGCGCTGGGCGCATCGCCGGGGCGGCGGGCCGGGCGAGCCTGCGGGCGGCCGGAACGGTCGAAAGCGCTGAGCGCGTCTCGGTGGTGGCGGCAAGTAGCGGCCTGTTTGCCTTCCACCTGCGCACCGACGCCCAGATTGGCTGCACGCTGCAGGGACCGGACAGTTCCGGCTGGGCGCGCGATGTCGCCTCGCGCATGGCGCTGCTGTCGCCGGAGCGGATCGCCCAAAGCGCCATCGAGCAGGCCCGCCGGGGCGTCAATCCCGTGGCCGTCGAGCCGGGCCGCTACACGGTCATCCTCGCCCCGGCGGCGGTGGGCACGCTGCTCTTGCACCTGGTGGAGCAGATGGACGCCCGCGACACCCTAGACGGGGTGACGTTCCTGTCGGGCAAAATGGGCCGGCAACTGGTCGGCTCGAATATCACTTTGCGCACTGACCCTGCCAATACCCGTCTGCCGGGGGTGCCCTTCGATGAGGAAGGATTGCCCCAACCGCAGTTGCGTTGGATCGATCGGGGTGTGTTCCAGCAGATGCGCTGGGACCGCTTCACCGCCCAAAAAAATAACCGCCCCCCGCTGCCCGCCCCCCGGAGCCTGGTGATGGAAGGCGAGGACAGAAGCATCGAAGATCTGATTCGCTCCACCGAGCGGGGGCTGCTCGTCACCCACGTCTGGTACGTCCGCGACGTCAAACCTGACGAAACGACGGTCACCGGCCTGACGCGCGACGGCACATTTTTGATCGAAAAGGGTCAACTGACCCGGGGAGTGAAGGTGCTTCGCTTCAACCAGAGCCTGCTGGCCATGCTCTCCAGCACGCTGGCTTTAAGCCGCCCCGAGGCGGCGGCCGACAACGAACTGCCCCCCAGCCTGCTGCCGGCCCTCAAGGTGGCCGAGTTCAATTTTGTGAGCGGCAGCAGCTTTTAGCCGGGGCAGAATACTGCGACGAGCGCGACAGGAATGCCGTGCGGGCGATTCACTTCCCGACGCTGGCAATCGAGGTGCTTTCACCAACCACCGAAGCCTACGATCGGGCACCAAGTTTCGCCGTTACCGGTGCATCGAAACCCTGAGCGAATACGTGCGCGTCGATGCTGAGCGCGTGGGTGCCGATTGCTTCAGGCGCAACCCCGTCGGCATTTGGGAGCTGCAACCCTACATAGAAGAATCTTCATCCTCGGTGCCGGGCGAGAGCAATTCGACAATCACCAGCGGACGCACCTGTTCATCCCAGAGCACGTAGCTTCTGCGCATATCCTGACCCAGATACAGCGAGGGCACATCCACCACCGCGTACCAGTCGGGACGCTTGTAATAGCCGGTGTGAAGTGGATCGTAGTACAGATGGACGTCGCAGGCGGTGAAGATCCGCTCGGCCGGGTGGGTCGCAGGCCGAAAGGTCTCGCTCAAAAGTTGCGCCTGGCGCAGAGGGTATTCGTCGGGCAATCCGGGCTGACCCACCTCTTCGCTGGGAAGATCGTACATCGTGGGAAGGGATCGTCGCGGCGGCCGGTCGGCGGTCATCGGCGATGTCAAGGACGGCTGTCCCTATTAAAGCCCGGACGGGAAGCTAGCGCAGCTTTTCGAGTTGCCGCCAGGCGAGCCCTTCGTCGAGCGCCCGGGCAGCAAGCGGAATTGCTGTCTCGAGCGAGGCGCTGTGGCCGGATTGCACCAGCAAAAAGGCGCTGTTGAAGATTGTCGCCCGACGCAGGGGGGTGTCCTTGCCCTGGAGGGTCGCCAGGCACAGATCGCGCTGGCGTTCGAGATCCTGGCCGTCGCCCATCAGGGCCAGATCGTCGTCCCCCAGGCCGTAATCGCTTGCCGGGATGCGAAACGGTTCGGGGGTATCCATCGCCGCCGTCCAGCGCACCCCGAGATTGGGATGAAACAGCGTGCAGTTGACCGAGCCTTGCAGACCCCGCACCATGACCATCGCGGTCGCACCCCGAAGCGGCGCGGTCTGGACCGCCAGGGTGATCGTCTCGCGATGGGTGTAGCCAATCACCGGCAGACCCGCGCCGACCGGGTTCCAGAACAGTTCAGCCGTGGCCACCGGCGGGCGCTTGCCAATTTCGTCGCGAAAAGCTTGCAAAGCAAATGCCTCGGGAAAATGGGCGGGCAGGTACACCCAGCCCAGACCTATCGCCCGGTACTGCTCGCTGAGGATTTGCCGGTCGCGGGCGGGGTCGATGCCCAGAGCGCCCAGCAGGTCGAAGCTGGTGAGGCCGTGCTTGGGGGGCATGTCGGTGCTGCCGTGTAGTACCACCCCCTGGCCGAGCGCGCTTACAACGAAGGCGGTGAGGGGTGTGGCGTTGGCGAGGCGGTCCTGACCGTCGTAAGGACTGCTCAGCACCACCGGCGGCGGGGTGTTCGTCGGGACGGCGAACGGTTGAGCCACCTGATCAAAGGCGTCGAGGATGCCCGCCAGTTCCTCCGGGGTCGGGCGCTTGATGCGGTGGGCAATCAAAAAAGCACCGATCTGCGTCGGGGTGGCTTCCTGGTGCAACAGCATCGACATCGCCCGGCAGGATTCTTCGCGAGTGAGGTCGCGGCCGGTGAGGCGACCGGAGCCGATTTTTTTGACGAATTCGCGAAAGGCCGTGCTCATCAGCCCGCCAGGTACGAAGCTTCGCGCAGCCAGGGTTCGGGGCCGGTGTGGACCCAGCGGGCAAAGGCGGTGGGCAGGTGCTCGGCCACCAGGCGCGTAAAGGCCGCCACCACGGGCACCTGGTAGTTGTCCTTGCGGCAGACCAGTTCGACGCGCCGGGTGATCGAGGGCTCCTCGAGGCGGGCGATGACCAGATCCGTCCCCAGGTGCTGCACGGCGCACAGCGGCAGGATGGCCACCCCCACCTCCTGGCGGACCATTTCTTTGAACGCTTCGAGGGTATTCAGTTCGACAGCCACATCGACCGTGGCGCCGATGGCACGAAAGTGCTGCACCAGGGCGGTGCGCATCGCGTACCCGTCGCGAAAAACCACCTGCGGCAGAATTGCCACCTCCGCAAGCCGCACGCTCGGACGGCGCGCGAGTGGGTGGTGCGCAGGCAGCAGCACGACCAGTGCTTCTTCGTAGAGCGGCGTGCTCACCAGTTCCGGCGAATGGACCGGTCCCATCAAAATGGCCACATCCACCAGCCGGTCGAGCAGCACCTTGATGATGCGCTCAGAACCCAGCGAGGTGAGGCGCAGCTGCGTACCGGGGTGCTTCTGCCGAAAAATCGCCAGCAGCGCCGGCAGCAAATAGGCGTTGACCGAGTGCAGCCCGGCGATGCAGATTTCGCCTCGGTCGGGCTTTAACAATTCGCCGATGGCGGTGCGGGCCTGTTCGAGTTCTTTGTGGGCGCGGCGGGCATAGGGCAAAAAGCACTCGCCCAAGGGCGTGAGCGAAGCCCGCCGACTGGTGCGGTCGAACAGCGGTCCCCCAAGCTCGCCCTCAAGAGCCATGATCTGCTTGCTAAGACCTGGCTGGGACACACCGCACTGCTCGGCGGCGAGCCTGAAACTGCCACAATGATTTAATGCCAAAAAGTACTGCAGCTGCCTTGAGTCCAACCCGGAACCCCAACCGTTTAGTCACTCCGTGCATCAGACCATATCCGGCCCGCATGGCCGCGAATGTATCTGACGTTACGCATCGTTAAGTTCCTTCAAAGCGTTCGTGGGACGCTGGCCCTCGAAAGGTTATTGAGTCAATAACCATTGGTTTCCGGTCGGCAATTTTTGTAGAAATGGGCACATTTTGTTGCGCCCGGGACCGCTTCTGTGGGAAGGAGCTGCCGTTGTTGTCTGGAAGGTGCTGTGGCAAACCCGATCGAAAAAATCAAGGCTGAAAAACCCGGTCTTGCCGTCAAGGCCGAGCTGATCGAATTTGCCCGTCTCGGGTGGGAGGCGATTTCCAAAGGCGATCTGGAGCGGCTGAAGTGGATCGGCTGGTTCTTCCGCAAGAAGACGCCGGGCCGCTGGATGGTGCGTCTGCGCGTACCGGGGGGGATCTTAAGCAGCGAGCAGTTGCGGGTAGTTGGGGGGATTCTCGCCGAATTCTCGGACGTCAAGCAACTGGATATAACCACCCGCCAGAATCTCGAGATGCGTGGATTGCGCATCGAGGACAGCGTATCTATCCAGGAGCGCCTTGAGGCGGTGGGGTTGACTACGGTGCAATCGGGCATGGACAACGTGCGCAATATCGTGGGCTCGCCGGTGGCGGGCATCGATCCTGACGAACTCATCGACGTACGCCCGCTGGTGCAGCAGATCCAAGATCTGATCACCGAGGGCGGCCGGGGCAGCTTCGCCTTCAGCAACCTGCCGCGCAAGTTCAATATTTCGATCACCGGCGACCGCGAGAACTCGGCCCACGCCGAAATCAACGACATCGGTTTTATTCCGGCGCGCCGGGAGGACCGCATCGGCTTCAATGTGCTGGTGGGCGGGGTGCTCAATTCCCAGCGCGCCACCCCGGCGCTCTCGCTCGGTGCGTTTGTGCTTCCTGAGCAGGTGGCACCGCTGTGCGCGGCCGTCTTGCGCATCTACAGCGACCATGGCCCGCGCGAGGCGCGCACCCGCGCCCGGCTTATCTACTTGCTCGAAGACTGGGGGATCTCAAAATTTCGGGCTGCTCTCGAAGACGACCTGGGCTTTGCGCTCCCGCCTGCCGCCCACGAAGAATTTATCGACTACGACAAGCGCGACCACGTCGGTGTCTGGCCCCAGAAACAGGCGGGCTACTGCTTCGTGGGTCTGCATGTGCCCATCGGCCGGCTGTGGGCGCACCAGGCGCTCGAAGCGGCCGACCTCGCCGAGGTCTACGGCCAGGGCGAAGTGCGCCTTACCGTCGAGCAGAGCTTTTTGATTCCCCACATCGCCGAGGAGAAGCTGGAGGCCCTGCTGGCCGAGCCCCTGCTGGCGGTATTTTCTCCCGAACCGAATCCGCTGTTGCGCGGTCTGGTCTCCTGCACGGGGGCGCAGTTTTGCAACATGGCCATCATCGAGACCAAGGAGCGCGCCCTGAAGCTCGCCCACGTCCTTGCAAGCGAACTGGATCTGCCCCAGCCTGTGCGCATCCACTGGTCGGGCTGTCCCAACTCCTGCGGCCAGCCGCAAATCGGCGACATCGGCCTCATCGGCACCAGGACCAAAGTGGCCGGCCAGAGCGTCGATGCGGTGGATATTCTGATGGGCGGTCAGGTGGGGCGGGAGGCCCGTTTCGGCCAAGTGGTGCGCGAAGGCGTACCGTGCGACGAATTGCCCGCTGTGCTTAAGGGGCTGCTGATCGAACACTTCGGTGCCGAGGAGCGGCCGGTGGCCCTGGCCAGTTGAGGGCTGAGGGTCTCTGCCGAAGGATTGCAAAATGCAATTCTCCAGATAGAGGCAGAACCACCAGCAAATTGCCACGATAGGGTAGTTCCCTGGAGCTGAACATGGTTGCTTTTTTGCTGAGCTGGCTGGTTTCGGCCGCGGTCCTGGTTCTGGTTTCCTACATCGTGCCGGGTTTCACCGTTGCGACGATCGGTGCGGCGCTCATCGCGGCGCTGGTGGTGGGTATCATCAACGCGATTATCGTACCGGTGCTTAACTTGCTCGCCCTGCCGATCAACATTCTGACGCTGGGCCTGTTCTCGTTTGTGATCAGCGCCCTGGGCCTGCTGCTGGCCGCGGCCATCGTGCCCGGATTTGCGATCGCGGGCTTCTGGACGGCGCTGTTGGGCGCCATTCTCATCGCTGTCGCCAACGCGGCGGTCGGTCTACTGGGTGGGCGCAGCTTCGCCTGAGGCAGGCGAGCGGGCGGCGGAGCGGGCGAGCGGTCTGCCGTCGGCGTCGACGATCGCCAACTCACCAAGGCCCAGCGCCCGCACAGCAGGCTCGATCTTTTCGAGATCGCCAATCACCAGCACCACGCTCCGGTCCGGGTCGATGTACTTGCCGGCCACTGCCTGTACCTGTTCGGGGGCGACAGCGGCGATCCCCGCTTCGTACTCCCCTAGCCGCTCGAGCGGCAGCCCATAGCTGAGGAGCGTGGCAATCTCTCCAGCCACCTGGGCGTTGGACTCGAAGCGCTGGGCGTAGCCGCGGGTGAGGTTGGCCCGGGCGTCGGCCAGTTCCGCTGCGGTAAACGGCTTAGCTCCGGCGACGCCGCGCAGTTCACGCTCAAACTCGACCAGCGATTCTTTGGTGACGGCGGTCTGCACGCCGCCGGAGCTGGTCCACAGCCCCCCCTGGGCTCGGTAGAGCACACTGCTGAAGGAGCCGTAGCTGTAGCCTTTATCCTCGCGCAGGTTCAAGTTGAGGCGACTGCCGAAGGCCCCGCCAAGCACACCGTTGGCCACTTCGGCGGCATAAAAGTCCTCGGAAGTGCGCGCCGGTCCAAGGCTACCCACGGCGATCTGCGATTGCTGGGCGTCTTTTTTGTCTACCAGATAAACGCGCTTCGCGGCGGCGGTGAGCGTCGGCACCGCGGGTTTCGCCACTGGGGCCGATTGCCAGGTGCCAAACAGGGAGCGCGCCAGGGCGGTCGCTTCTTCAAGACCGACATCGCCTACGAAGACGAGGGTAGCGTTATTGGGACGGTAGTGATCGCGGTGGAAGGTTTTCAGATCGCCCACCCCCAGGGCGGCCACCGTCTCGGGGGTGCCGGTGGGCGGGTGGCTGTAAGGGTGGGCGTTGCCCAGAAGCAACTGCGGCATCAGGCGGGCTGCGAGGGCGGCAGGATTGTTGCGCTCCTGGGCGAGCGCGTCGAGGCGGCGCTGGCGCTGGCGCTCCAGTTCGGCGGGCGCGAAGGCAGGATCGAGCGTCACCTCTGCCAGGATGACCGTTGCGGGCTTGAGGTTGCGCGAAAGGGTCTGCAGCGAGATGCTCGTGCGCTCCATCGCGGCCGTGGTTCTGAGCGTGGCGCCCAACCGTTCGAGTTCGGCGGCGATTTCGAGAGCAGAGCGTCTGCGGGCGCCCTCATCGAGCATCTCGGCGCTCAGCGAGGCGAGCCCGAGTTTGTCTGCACTATCGGATGCCGCCCCACTGTTGAGGGTTAGCTCGACTGCGACTTTGGGCACGTCGCGCCGCTCGACGACCACCACCTTCAGGCCGTTGGCCAGGGTGCTTACCTGGGCTGTGGGGGGAGTGAACGGCTTTGCTGACCCAACAGCCGGCGGCTGGGTGCGATCGAACTCGGCGGCGGCGGGCCGGGCGGCGGTTTCGGGGGTGTAGCCGAGCACCAGCCGCTTGGTGGTGTGGTGGTAGCGTCGGGCAGCCTCGCGCACGGCGGGGGCGTTCACCTTTCGGTAGCGCTCGTAATCGACGGCAAAGTAATCGGGTGAACCCAGGTAGGTGTTGTAGCGGTTGAGCAGGTCCGCCTTGCCACCGAATCCACCGATACGCTCTAGTCCACCCACAAAGTCGGCTTCGTACTGGGCCTTGGCCCGTTCGAGTTCGGCCGGGCTCGGTCCCTGGGCAGCAAATTTCGCCACCTCGGCATTCACGACCTTTTCAATCTCGGCAAACGATTGATTGGGCCGGGCGGTCACCATGAACACCTGCAGTCCCGCAATCTCAAGCGGGACATTGTAGACAGACACGTCCGAGGCCAGTTGGCGGTCGTAGACCAGGCTTTTGTACAGGCGCGAATTTTTGCCGTCCGCGAGGATGCGCGCGGCCAGTTCGGTCTGGGGTTCGTCGGGGTCGAAGTAGGCTGGGCCGGTGTAGGCGATGTACAGCCTGGGCAGCGGCACGCGATCGGTGACTGAGAGGCGCTTTTCGCCGTCGAGGGTCGGGACCCACCGCTTTGGACGCTCGAAGGACGGCCCCGGCGGGATGGGACCGAAGTACTTGGCTACCAGCGCTTTGGCTGTAGCCGGTTCAAAATCGCCCGCGATCACCAGCGAGGCGTTGTTGGGTGCGTAGTAGGTGCGGAAGAATTCTTTGACATCGTCCAAGGTGGCCGCCGAGAGATCCTCCATGCTGCCGATCACCGACCAGGAGTAGGGGTGCCCCTTGGGAAACAAGTTCTCGAAAATGAGCGTGAAGTCGCGCCCGTAGGGCTGGTTTTCCCCCTGGCGCTTTTCGTTTTTGACGACATCGCGCTGGTTTTCAAACTTTTGCTCGGTGGCCACATCGAGCAGATAACCCATGCGATCCGACTCCAGCCACAGAATATATTCCAGCGATTCGCTCGGGACGGTCTCGAAGTAGTTGGTCCGGTCGGTCGAGGTTGTGCCGTTGACTCCCCCGGTGCGCAGATTCGCCCCGGCCCGCTCGACTAGCGACAGGTATTCGCCGTCGACGTGCTTGGAGCCCTGGAACATCATGTGCTCGAACAGGTGGGCAAACCCTGTGCGGCCGGGCTTTTCGTTTTTGGAGCCGACGTGGTACCAGAGATTGACGTGCACCACCGGCAACTTGCGGTCCTGGTGCAAGATCACTTGCAAGCCGTTGGGCAGGGTGTACTTCTCGAACGTGATCTTAGGCACCCCGGCGGCATGGGCGCCGGGGATCAGCAGGGCAAGACAAAACAGCAGCGCGAGACTGAAACCAAAAGTGGAGTGTGGACGGAGCATACAGGCGATCCAACGGCAGGACAGAATCTCGACGGCCCCGAGCTGCCCAGGTTCCCCACAAAGTGCATTTACCCCGGATGTTCGCCGCCGCGTTCCTTCTAGAAGAAGAGGATAAGGCGTCGAGCGATTCGACTTCGAGGATTTTGTCTGGCACGGTAGTGGTGAGCGGGTCGTCGTGTTCGCTTGAAGTCGCCCTTAGTTACACCGAAGTGCTCGGTTGAAGCGGATCTTCTGTGCCGCCCACAGCACCTAGTTCGTCCTGTGCCGATCTTTGTCGGCCTCTCAAGGCGGTGATTTCTCCCGCGTCGATATCGAAGCTGCGCAGGATGTGTGCGCACATGCCGAGGGCCAGTTCGCGCTCTCCCATCAGGGTCAACCCGACTCCCTGCTGCTCGAGGTACTCCCGTTCCGCGTCGCTATGGGTGCGGACCACGACTTCGATGTCCGGGTTGGTCTGGCGGGAGAGTTCGAGGATACGCCGGGCCTCGAAGGCATCCGGCGCGGCGATGATCAACATCTTGGCGCACTCCAGATGGGCGTGATCGAGGGTAGCGGCAACGGTGGCATCGCCGTAAATCGCCGGCACGCCTCGACTGCGCAGTTTCTCAGCATACTCGCGGTTCTGCTCGATCACCGCGTACGGGATGCCCTGACGGGCAAGCACCCCGCCGATGATACTCCCGACAGGCCGTAGCCTACCAGCACGGCGTGCCCCTGCAGCCGCTGCTCGTCGACGCCGACGGGCGTCTCGGACAATTCGTCGGCAGGCCGCTCCTCAAAGAAGCTTGCCAACTGAGGCTGGGTGCGCAGGCGCTCCTCGATGCCCAAAAACGCTCGGAAGATCCGCGGATTGAGGGTAATCGACAACAAGGCACCCGCCAAGATCAAATTTTGCCCTTCGGCAGGAAGCAGTTTGAGACTGACCCCCAACCCGGCCAGAATAAAGGAAAACTCGCCTATCCGATTCGTTAATCACAATCCCGGCAAAAAAAGCCCCGAGCGCAAAAGAGACGCCGAACATGAGCAAAATCACCCCGATTTCGGCCAGTTGCGGCGCCAGTTCGGTATCGGCGACAAAACCGGGTGTAAGCGGACCGATCAGCACCCCCGCCAACAAATAGCCCACCAGCGACGGCAGCTTCAGCCGGGTCGCTATAAAGCCACCGATAAATGCCAGCGACAGTCCCACCGCAATCTGTAGAAATAAGGGCAGTCTCGTGGGGCATAGTATGTCTTCAAAAAGCGACGGGCTGTAAGCCCGATTCAAGCAGTGCCGAGCAGCGATTCGACTTCCAGGACCGTACCTGCCATGGTGGTCGTCAGCAGATCGCCGCGGACGGTGCCGCGTACCTGCACGGTTTTGCCGTCGAGGCTTTTAAGGTCGGCGGGCCGGTTTTTGAAGCGCAACTGGTACTTGCCCTGGGGGGTGACCAGTTGCCACACCCCGGTCTCGATGTCGATAAAGCGCAACGTCCCTGTGAACATGGTGGTCTCCTCGCGTACTTGGGCCTGGCAGGCGGCTATGGGCACAAGCAACGGCAGCGCCAGCCCCAGACCCGCTAGCGCCCCAAGCCGGTTCACGGGTTTTCTCCGCCGCTACGGTGGACAAAAAAGCCCAAAAGCAGGCTGAGCAGGGCATTTACCAGCAAGAAGCCGCGGGCGTAGGACTCTTCGGTAAACCATGTCAAAGGCGTATAGAAGACGCTCCCCTGCAGGGCGAGCAAAGCCGCGGTGCCGACGCACGCCCCCACCGCCAGCGAGCGACCCCAGCCGGAACCCGAACACAGCGCCGCGATCAGTCCCGGCACCAGAACTGTGTGCAGGCCGGGGTTGAGCCAGCCTTCAAAAAAGCGTAGATCCCAGTTGGGGATGGGAGTAGCCAGTAAAGCCAACAGCCCTTCCGCTCCCCAGAGGGTGCCGAAGGCCGACAGCGGAAAGAAGCCGACTCCCGTGGCCGCAAAGCCGACGGCGTAGAAAAATTCGCTGAACCCGGCGGCGCGGCTGCCCAGCATCACCAACGTCCCCAGCAGGATACCGACGGCGAGGGTGGCCAGCGGCACCAACCACCAGAAGCCTCCCCGGAAGAACCAGTAAGGGTTTTCGAGGCTGTCGAGGGCAAGTTGGGCGTTCAGTTGCCCGGCACCGTGCTGGTTTTGAAAGTCGTGGCCCACCGGACGGGTTGCGCTGAGCAGCACCTTGCGGATCTCAGCGGCGTCGTGCACTCCGGCGCTGTAGACGAGGGCCGCCACGCCAGCCACGTGGGGAGCAGCCATCGAGGTGCCCTGGTAGCTCGCGTAGGTGGAATTGCCCTGGTCGTCGATGGTGTTTTGCAAGATGCCGCCGTCGGCTCCCAGAGCACTCTTGTCACCGCCGGGAGCGCTCAGATCCACGCCGCGCCCAAAGTTCGAGAAAAATGACAGCGATCTGTCCGGGCCGGTGGCCGAGACACTCAGGCAGTTGGCGTACAGAGCCGGATAGGATGCCTGGGGAGCGCTTTCGTTGCCGGCGGCGCAGACGACCACTACACCCTTGCGGTGGGCATAATCGACCGCCTCGCGCAACACCGAGCTGTCGCCGGGGCCGCCGAGGCTGAGGTTGATCACATTGGCGCCGTTGTCGGCGGCAAACTTGATGCCCTCGGCCACGTCGAGGGCGGACCCGGACCCGTAGCGATCGAGCACCTTGACGGGCATGATCCTGGCCCGATAGGCGATTCCCGCCACCCCCTCACCGTTGTCGGTCGATTGGGCGATGGTGCCCGCGACGTGGGAGCCGTGCCCCTGATCGTCGGTGGCGTCGTCGTCGTCGTTGACAAAGTCGTAGCCGCGCACGAAGTCGGTCTGGGCCATATCCGGCAGCCTGCGGGCCACACCCGTGTCGATGACGGCGACCACAGCCCCGCTGCCGTCCGCCTTGTGCCAGGCGCTCTCGACGCCGATGGCGCGCAGATTCCATTGCTTCGGATAGAGCGGATCGTTTGGAAAACCGAGGGTGCGGTAGACGTAGTTGGGCTCGGCGTACTCGGCCATATCGATGTCCACCAGGCGCGACAACAGCGCGTTCACCTCAGCGCTTTTATCCGGCGCGTAGCGCACCCGAAACACCCGCCCATCGCCGCTATAGCGGCTATTGGCCTCGAAGCGCAGACCATGGCGCACCTGCAGAACGTTCAAAAACGCCTGGGAAACCGGGTCGCGAAAAGCGATCACCGCTTCTTGCGGGAGGGTCACCGGTTCGGCGAGGACCGCTGTGCCCGCAAGCGCGAGTGCCATCCCGGTCCACAGCGCCGTCCACCATCTGCGCAAGTGCATCGCCACCACCCAAGGTCTCAACGGTTGCCCCGAGCTTAACATGCGCCCAGGATGGCGGCAGGTGAGCCAATCGACGCAGATCGCGGTACCCTGAAATGGCCAGCGGACCCGGCGGGCTCCAGCGGCGGGATCGGCTGGCGGATTGCCCTCTGGTGAATTGCGGTGGAGGCGCCATTGAGGTGAAGCATGGTTGGTTGCTCAGTGCGGGGCTGGCCTCGCTGGTATGGATAAGCGGACCAGCCGATCCGGTAGGGTCGCAAACCAACCTGCAACAGCTGTTCAAGGACGCTTACGCCCAACAGAACAAGGGCAACTACACCAAAGCGCTCAAAATCTGGAACGAAGTGCTCCAGCGCAGCCCCGATGAGCCCGCCGCCTACGTCAACCGCGGCATCACGCGCTACTTGATGCGCGATTTGCGCGGTGCTGCCGATGATTTCGGCCTGGCCATCGATCGCAAGGCCGATTACGCCAATGCCTACTTCAACCGGGCCGTCGTCTACAACGATCTTAAAGAGTTCAACCGGGCCGTGGACGATTACGGCCGCTATCTCGAATTGGTCCCGAACGCCCCCGATGCTCCCCAGGCGCGCGCCATGCTCGATGCGGCCCGCCGCGCCGCCGCCCCGTCCGCCGCCCGCAGGCAGGCGACCGGATCTCCCCCCGCCCGTCCCCAGCCATCCGACCCGACCCGCCAGCCCCCTGGCGACCCCGCCACCCCGGCAAGCACCGGGGTTCAGGCCGAGGCAACTTCCTCCGCCCGCCCTGGGCCGCTGCCGGTCGCTCCGTCTCCGCCGGTCCCGGTAGAAGAGCCTGTGCCCCCCCCGGCCACAGCGATGCCCCTGGTCAGTGCCAGTCGCCCTACCGAGCTTCCCGCCGTCGCCCCCTCCCCGTCGCCGATCGCCGCTGCCCGTCCGGGCGCGGTTGCCGTCGGCAAAATCAGTGGCTACGACGCCACCACGGACGATGTGCTGCTCGGACTGAGGCTCAGCGTCGAGCGCAAAGTGCTCAGCCGCGAAGCTGCAGTATACGGGCAGACCCAAAATTTTGTCGTGCGCATGAAGCGCGGCTCGACCGTCGATGAGGCCCTGGAGAGTACCGGCCTCGACCGCCAGGCGCTCATCCGTCTGGCCTGGCGCGGGGCTGCCTGGCGGACCTACAAGATCTATATCAAGTAGAGAACGCGCCTACTTTGGAGGATCGAAGGGCTTGTCCGCGGGCCTGAGGATATCCGGTGTTTCCGGGGCGCTGACGGGCGCTTTGGCAGGCAAGAAAAGTTCCGGTGGGGAAACCGTTTTGGCAGGCTGACCCTTGGCACTCAGGGTGGGGAGTTGGACCGGTGCGGACCGATTTTGCTGCGGTTTGGGTTTGGGCTGGATAGCGGCGTCTTGGACTATCGGTTTCGGCCGGGCGGACGCGGTGGGTGCCGCTTTGGCTGGCGGAGGCGGTGCGGCAGTTTTGACAACCGGCGCGGCTGCCGCGGGCGGTTTGGTCGGCACCGGCGCGGGCGACCGCCCGGGGCGGGTGGCTTGGGGGGCGGGTTTGGAAGCGTCGCGAAGCGGTGGGTTCGCCGCAGGCAATTTAGCAGGAACGACAAGCGCCTGCTTGGGCTGTACAGGCTCGGGCGCCTGGGGCACCGGGGACAGTTGCGGCGATGGGCGGTTTGCCAAGGAACGATAGGCCAAAAAGCCCAGAGCCACAGCGGCCACGGCAGCGCCGGTCAGCGCCAGCGTCCGGCGGGACGACGCCTGCTGCGGGGCCGGTGCCGAAGCGGTTTGCGGAGGCAGCTCGGAGACGGCGAGCGGCAGGGGTTGGCCGTAATAGGTTTTCTCGCGGGCCTGCGGCGTTTCAACCGGCGGCGGTGTCTGCTGCAGAACCGGCATTTCGACTGGCAGCGGCTGACCGTAGTACGTTTCTTCGCGGAGCTGCGGTGCTCCGAGCGGCGGCGGTGTCCGCTCGACGGCGGCTGCCGATCTGCTGGCGGGGCTGCCGTAAAGATGTTGGAGCGCTTCGAGGGCTTCGCCGGCTGTCTGGTAGCGGTCCTTGAAGTGATAAGACACCATTTTGCTGAGAATCGCACACAGCCCCGGGCTCGCCTGGGTGTTTTCCTGCCAGAGCGGCTCGCCTGTGCGCGAATCTTCGGGCAGTTCCATCGGATTGAGCCCGGTCAGCGCCTGGATACCGATCATCCCCAGCGCATAGATGTCGCTGCTCGGGCGCGGTTTGCCCCGGCCCTGCTCGGTGGACATGTAGCCCGGGGTACCGATGATCGTACCTGCGACCGTGCCGCCGCGCTGGCTGCCGGGCAGGGCCGCCGGGCGCGACCAGACCGTCTTGACCGCTCCAAAATCGACCAGCACCAGCTTGCCGTCGCTGCTACGGCGAATCAGATTGTCAGGCTTGACGTCGCGGTGGATGACCCCCTGGCTGTGGACGAACGCAAGCGTCGAGAGCACATCCTGGAGCATCGCCGCCACCCGGGCCTCGCCCATCGGCGCGTCCGGCTGCAGCTCAGTGGCGAGCACATGCCCTTCGATAAATTCCTGCACCAGGTAAAACTCTTCGTCCTCTTCGAAGTAGGCGAGCAACCGCGGGATTTGATCGTGGTGCCCGATGCGCTCAAGCGTCTCCGCCTCACTGCGAAAAAGACGCCTGGCAATCTGCAGAGAACCGGGATTCTCGCTGGTGGGCTTGAGGTGCTTGACGACGCAGGTGGGACTGCTGGGCCGCCGCGTGTCAAGGGCAAGATAAGTCTGGCTGAAGCCACCCGCTCCCAGGATCTGCAGTATCTTGTAACGCCCGTCGAGCAGTCTACCGATCATTATTCGTGCTCAGCATATACATGTACTTAAGCGCAGATTCGTGCCCCAGCCCGAGGTGATCTCCCATAGGCACTAACGTTCTATCAGATTTTGCTTATATACTACGTGAAGCTATATTGCAAGACGTGCAGGGATTCATGGCTCCAGGCTTTGGTAAGATTGGCTTCCTGGAAGCCTGTTGGGCTTGATTTGCAGGATAACACTGAATTAATGACGGCGAAAGACACAGAAGCTGTATCCTGCGATACAGATAGAGTTTCATCGATTTTCTTGGACCGGAAGGTCTTGGGTCAAAGCCCTTGAGTCGCCGGAATTTGATCCCTAGTCACGCCCTGTTTGACTGCAGCAGAGTCAAGAATGCACACTGCACTTTGCAATCTGTTGCAGGAGTGGTGGTAAAAGCCGTGCGGGTAAATCGCTGGGTGTGGATGCTGGCGGCAGGGGTCCTTCTCCTCTGCGGTACCGGTCTGGGGTATGCCAATCCCGAAAGGCAAGGACAGGTCCGGGGGGCGGAGGCTGCTGCTCCGGTGCTGCCGTTCAAGACGCCTTCACAGCCTGTCGGCGAGGTGGAAGTCCGGCTTATCGGTGCCGAGGTGCCGGTAAGCGCCGCTGAACCTTTGATGGCGGAGCCGCCGGTGCCGGTAAGCGGTGGACCGTTGCCGCTGGTTGCTGCCGCGTTGCCCCTTGGCGAACCGGTGGCCCCTGCCGAAGCGGCGGCCATGTTTGCGCCTGCAGAGCCCGTCGGCGAAGAGTCGTCCATTGCCCTCAAAGCTGTGACCAGTCCTGAGCCCGACGGAGTGCGTCGCCCGCGTGTAGGCACCGCGCCGTGGATGAAGCCTGCTCCGCTGCCTCTGCAGCCGAGTGCGCTCGCCATTGCTGTACCGACGACGGCATCGACACCAACGGCGCCGGGGCCGGCTGCGGTGCTGGTCCAGATTGCCATTCCGCTCAAAGACGGCAACGTCGCCACCGCAGATCGCCTGCTAGCGGTGCAGGAGCGAGTCTGGCACTGGAAGGGAGGCTCGATCCGCCGTCGAATCGCCGGATTGATCAACCTGCTCATCGACACGCGCGACCTCGAAGTGGCTTGTGAGCGATCCGGTTTATCCCTAAACGAAGTCCAGTACCTGATCATCAGAAGTTTGGAACATTAGCCCAAAAAAAAAAGCCCCTCTCTTCCAGGGGGTTTCCGGGAGTCCAGAGAATGGGCCTGACAGTTAGGTTAGTCTGCGTGTATCGTGGCATGTCCCGACGCCAGCACCTGTATTGCCGCTAACATTCCCCGCGATCTTGGGAAGTTTCCAAGAATGTCGGCAGGCGCACCAGGCTGTGGCGGGAGCGCGCCCGCGGCGGAAGCTCGGGGATTTGGCCGTCGGTCCCGGTGATGTTGGTCGATTCAGGAAGGCAGAGCGGCGGCTGGGAGCGGTCGAAGGTGGTGCGCTCCAGGACGGCTTTGAGTTGAAGCAGTTGCCGTTCGAGGGCAATGATACGTTCGTTCGCTTTGAGCAGCCGGGCTTGCGCCTGCTCGGCGGCCTGGGCCTGCTCGCGGGTGCACCGCTCGGCTTCGGCGATTCTGGCTTCCCATTGGGGCGAAGCGGCAGGGCGATGGGTCAACTGCTCCTGCAGGGTGGCCAGACGCTGCTCGAGTGAGCGGATGATCCCACTGGAGCGATCGAAATTGCGGCGCAGTTCGCTCAGTTCGGCCTGCTGGCTGGCAATGGTCTGGCGTTGCACAATCAAAGCACTTTTGGCTTCCTGGCGATCGATATGGGCCTGGCGAGCAATTTCCATGTGCTCGAGGCACAGTTGTTCAGCCTCCTCGGCGGCACACTTCCAGTAGGCGACACGCGCCTTCTGGTCCACCGGCTCCCTCGGGCGGTCGGGGGGGTGGCTTTTGGGTGCGGCCGACTCCTCGTTCACGGTTGTTCCTCTTTTTTTGAAGACAGCATAGCGCCCCGGTCGCTAGCCCGCTTCCTCCGAGGCATAAAACACCTGCATGGCGTGCAGCACCGAGAGTTCCTTGAGTGCCTCGGTGATCAAGTTGTGCACTTCGTCGTCGACCCGCTCGTCGATGGCCCGCAACAGCCTGGTCACACTCTGGGTCTGGGTCTGCAGTTCTTCCCGGGTGACCACCCCGTCGGCTAGGGCCAGTTGCCAGGAGTCCGCGCGGCTGACCACCTGGAAGGCCAACTCGCCGGTTTGCTCGTCGAACCAGGGTGTGCGGATCATGCGGGAGTCTCCATTCGATCCAGCAGGCGGTGGGCCATCTCCAGTTTGCTCACCAGGGGAATCGCATGCATATCCCCGCAGCTGCCTAAGAGCATAGCTTGATTATTGTCACCGCCGAAGCCCTGCTCCTGGAGGTCGACCCGGTTGGCCACCAGCCAGTCGAGATGCTTGGCTTCGAGCTTGGCCGCCGCCGCAAGCAGCCAGTCCTCGCCGGTCTGGGCGGCAAAACCGACCAGTGTCTGCCAGGGCTGCTTGCGGCGAGAAAGTTCGAGCAAAATGTCTTCGACCGACTCCAGAGCGAGCGCAGCGCCCAGCTGGTTTTTGGGAATTTTGCCGGTGTGGATTTGGCTCGGGCGCACATCGGCCACCGCGGCGGCCATGAACGTCAGGTGCGCCCGCTCAAACAGCGCAAAAGCGGCCTGGGCCATTTGGGCGGCGCTAGCCACCGGGTGGCAATCGACCTCCGGGGGTGCCTCCAGGTGGGTCGGACCCAGCACCAGGTGCACCGCCCCGCCGCGGTGGGCGCAGGCGGCGGCCAGCTCAATGCCCATCCGGCCGCTGCTGGGGTTGCCGATAAAGCGCACCGGGTCGAAAAATTCGCGGGTGCCGCCGCCGGTGACCAGCACCGTTTTGCCCGCCAGATCCTGCTTACCGCCGCTCCAGAGCAACGATCCCAGGTGGCGCAAAAGCACTAACGGTTCGCTGAGGCGCCCGGCCCCCACCGCGTCGCAGGCAAGCCGCCCCCGGCCGGGGCCGCTCAGATGGTAGCGCGGCCGGGTACTCAGGATTCGCACATGGGCTGCGACCGGCTCCTGCTCCCACATCTGGGTGTTCATCGCCGGGGCGAGCAAAATCGGGGCGCTCGAAGCGAGCACCGTGTTGGTGAGCAGGTCGTCGGCGAGCCCCAGGGCGAGCCGCGCCAGGGTATGGGCAGTGACGGGCGCGATCAAAATCACCTCCGCCCACTGGCCCAGTTCGATGTGCAGGGGCGAGCCGTGCTCCGCCGACCAAAAATCGGCGTCGGTGTAGGCGCGCGCGCGCGCCAGGGTGGCGAAGGTGAGGGCGCTTACGAAGCGTTCAGCCGCGTCGGTGAGCAGCACGCGCACGGAGGCACCCGCCTGGACGAGGGTGGAGACCACCTCGCAGACTTTGTAGGCGGCGATGCCGCCGGTGACGGCCACCAGGACGCGCCGACCCGCGAACATTAGCCGCTAGCCGCCCGGAAAGGTGCGTTCGAATTCCACCAGCAGATCGTCGATTTCTTCGAGGGCCTGGTTGACGTCCTGGCGCGTATCGAGGCCAAGATCAGGTTTTTCTATTAGCTGCAGCAGATTGGCCCGCTCGCGGCGCACCTTTTCTACCCCCTCGCGAATCTCCTGCTCGGTCATGGTTTACGTTCCTTCACGCCTCGTTCTGGTGCCATTGTGCCACGCCGTGCCCGCCCGCACTGGGAGGGTCGGGGTTGAGCCGTTACACTGAATAGAGCCCATTTCCGCCGGTCCGTAGGTTTTTGACGCATGTGGAACCGTTTATTCGCCCTCGCTTTGGTGGCAAGCGCCCTGGCTCTGCCCGCGGCACACGCCCAGACCCCGCTGGTCACCGTCCCGTCGCTGGCGGCCGACCAGTTGCAGCGCCAGTCGATGCAGTTGGCTGAGGAGGCCATCCGGTTGGTGCAGGTGGCGCGCTACAGCGAGGCGGAGGGGATGGCCCAACTTGCGGTGCAGCTGTCGAAAAACAACCCCCAGGCCCACACAGTCCTGGGCGGCATTTATCTGCAGAACAACAAGCCCGAAGCGGCCCTGACCGAGCTGAAGCTTGCCAGTGAGCTGGCCCCCGACAATGCCCGCTTTCAGTTCAACCTGGGTCTAGTCAACAGCCGCCTCAAAAATTATCCGGCGGCCGCCACCGCCATCGAGCGCGGCCTCAAGCTCGATCCCAAGGCCGTCGATGAGTACTTCAACCTCGGCAACACCTACGTGCTGCTCGAGCGGCCGGAGGACGCGGTGGGCGCTTTTGAAAAGGCGGTCGCCCTCAAGAAGACCTTCTGGGAAGCCATCAACAATATCGGCCTCATCCGCTACGAGCAGGGCCGCATCGACGAAGCCAAAAGCCGCTGGGAGCAGGCGGTGGCCATCAACGCCAAGGCCGCCGAGCCGAAGCTCGCCCTCGGGGTGGCGCTCTTTAGCCAGGGGGAGCGCGAAAAGGGCTTGGCCCTCAGCGAGGAAGCGCTTGGCTTCGACAAGCGCTACAGCAAACTCGATTACCTCAAAGAAAACCTCTGGGGTACCAAGCTGCTGGCGGACGCGGCGATGGTGCTGACCACCCCGCGCATCAAAGCAGCCCTGGAGCGACTGCCGGAGCCTACCAGTGACGAGCAAGCCGCCCGCAACGGCGCGCCCTAGCCTCCTGCCGGACCTGCCGGCGCCTGTCTGGATTTTGTTTGCCGGTCGGCTGCTCGCCTCGCTTGGGCTGGGCTTCGTGCTGTTCTATTCGGCAATCTTCTTTACCGGTGCGCTGGGCCTCAGCTACACCCAGCTCGGGTTGGGCCTCGCCTCCTCGGCAGTCAGCGGCATCTTTGCCCGCCTGGTGGGCGGCACGCTCACCGACCGGCCCGAATGGGGGCGGCGGCGCACGCTGCTGGTGGCCCTGGTGATCTTGAGCGTCGGTTATGTCCTGTTCGCGCTTGCGGACAATTTCGCGCTCTTTGTGGCGGCTAACGTAATCACCGGTTGGGGCTTCGGCCTTTACTGGCCTGCTAACGAGGCGGTAGTGGCCGATTTGACCGAGGGCAAGCAGCGCGCCGAAGCTTACGGTCTCACGCGCTCAGGCGACAGCATCGGCCTGGGATTGGGCGCGGTGGCGGGCATTGCGGTGATTGCCCTGACCGGCAACTATCGTCTGCTCTTCTGGCTCAATGCCTGCGCATTTCTCGGGTTTTTCGCCGTGGTGGCCCGGGGTGTCCCCGAGACGCGTCCGGAGCATCTGGAGGCGCACAAATTCCTGGGAGGTTATCCCGAGGCGCTGCGCGACCGCAACTTGTGGTGGTACGCAGCGGCAAACCTGGTTTTTACCACGATCGTCGCCCAACTCGAAAGCACCGTTCCCGTCTACCTGCGCAACTTCGCGGGCCTCAGCACCGAGGCGGTGGGTGCCTGCTTCACCCTGCACGTCGCGCTGATGGCCGCCATTCAGCTGTGGGTGGCCCGCGGCACTTCGGCCTGGCGGCGCACCCGCATCTTGATGCTCGCGGCGGTGGTGCTGGCGGCGGCACTGGTGATCATCTGGCTTGCCGGAACATTCTCGGGTGCAGCTTTTGGCCTCGCGGCCCTGGCTTTGGCGGTGGCGGCGGTGGCGCTCGCTTTGATGCATCCGGCGGCGGCGACGCTGGTAGCGGCAATGTCCCCGCACAACATGCGGGGGGTGTATCTGTCGATCAACTCCCAGTGCTGGGCGCTGGGTTACATGATCGGCCCCGCGGTGGGCGGACGGATCCTGGATCTGCCCCGGCCTCTGAGCGACTGGCTTTGGCCGGGCTTTGGGCTGCTGCTGCTGCTCGACTGTCTGGTGCTGGGCTGGCTGGAAGTGCGCCTGCCGCCCGCGGTCAATGCAGCCGGGAAGGTGCAGGCTTAATTGTGATGGATAGTGGCACTTTCTGGTGGAGAACCTCGACAGGCAGGCGCATCCCTGAGCTTTTATAAGTTGGTAAGAAAATTGCTGAAAGCCTCTTGTGGAGAGGAATTGCAGCCATGACTACCCCGAAGGAGCCCACTGCCACTGTCTCTGAGTAGTACCAAGCCCAAGGCTCAACGAAAATCCCGGCCGGTACAGCGACCAGCCGGGGCAGGTTTCAAATCACGCCCTGAGCCGAATCAGGGCAGTTTGCCGATATTGAGCAGTCGGGTTTCCCCAGCGCCGTCGTTGTCGTTGACCACCCAGAGGTTGCCGCGCTTGAGGGCGGTGCCTTCGATCTTCTCCAGGTCGAAACCGAACTGGGTGAGCAAATCGACGCGCAACTGCTTGCTTACCGTCGCGCCGGGGGCGAGGCCCTTGAGGCTGAACGAGTAGATGCGCTTGACGGTGGCGTTGCCCGCCCCCTGGTTGTCGCGCTCGATGACGGCGAAACTTTCATCCCCCAGGGCGGTGATTTCGCTGAGGCCCACCCAGCCGTCCTCCGGTGGGGTGTCAAGGGGGTAGTTATAGAACGCCCAACTGGCCGTATCGCGGTCGTAGGCACCCACCCGCACGAAGCCGACATCGCCCTCCAGTTCGCGCTGGATGACCGTGTAGACCTTGCGGCCGGAGGGACTGACGGCCACCCCCTCAAAACCGTTGTCGCCCACCCGCGCGGCAATGTCGGCAGGCAGCGTGATCTCTTCTTGCACCGCACCGCTCGCGTCGGTGCGGATGAGCAGGTTGGGCGGATTGTTCGCTTCCTCGCCCTCGCTGGCGAGCCAGAAGCCGCCCTCCGGGGCGACGGCGATACCCTCCAGGTCGTAGTTTGCCGGGGCGCCGTCCTTGGTGATCGGAAGAGCCGCTTCAACCAACGCGCGCGATCCTTGCAGGCGAATCGTGAAGAGGCGCGAGGGCTGGAAGGCTCTGTCCGGCACAGCGTACAGCACGTTGCCGGGACCGTTGTCCAGGCCGCTTAGGGCGCTCCAGGGCACTGACAATTCGCCGCTTCTGACGGTCGGTTGGGTCACAGGCGGCACGTAGCGGCCGGGAACGGCCTCGAAGATGTTGACGGTGCCGTCCTCTTCATTGGCGGTGAGCACCAGTCCGCGGCTCGGGATGGCGAGCACCCCCTCCGGCGAGATGCCCGTGGGCAACAGTTGCACAAAGCGGGGAGCACGGGGGGTGGTGAGGTCGTAGACCGCGAGGAAGCTGCCCCGCTCAGAAGCAAGAAACGCGAAGGGCGTGCCGCCGAAGATGGCGAGGGTGCCCCCTTCTAGCTCAATGCCGCTATTTTCGGAGCGCGAGTCGGGGTAGTGACCGAACAATACCGCCCGCGCTTCCAGGCTCGAACCGGCGTCGTAAAGAATCTTGCCCTCCAGGTCCACAACGCTGAAGCCGCGTCCGCCCGAATCGCTGCCCTCAGTATCCCCTTCGTTGGCGATGACCAGGGCCTTGCCGTCGGGGGTAAAGGCGACCGCATCCGGTTCGCGCCGCCCCTCAAAAGGCTGTACAAACTTGATATCGTCATCTTCGATCAGATCCGCCGCCCGGTGCTTCGAGGTCCCCAGCGAGAAACTGCGCACGACCGTGGCGCTCTCGATGTCGATAAGCGATAGAACGTTGTTCTCCTGCACGCTCACCGCCGCCGTCTTGCCGTCCGGAGAGACGGCCACAAATTCCGGCTGCGGGTCGCTTACAAAATTGGCACCGGGGACCGAGGCGAGGTCGATGGGTACGTTGATGACCACGGAGTTGGCAGGGGCGTCGTAGTCGAGCTTGACAATATTGACCGAACCGGGGCGGCTGCCGGGCAGGTTCTCGGTGTCCTCCTCATCCTCGATGGCGATTAGTGCCTTGGCGCCGTCGGGGGTGAGCGCGATGCTGTCCGGGCCGATGCCCAGCAAATTTACCTGCCCCACGACCGTGAGGCTCGCCAGATCGATAAACAGCAGCACCCCCGGCTTTTGAGCGGCGATGTCTTCCTCGTCATCTTTGATCGCCGCGAGGGCGTACCGGCCGTTCGGGGTGATCGTCACCGAAGTCGGCTCGCCAAAGCTCGACACGTCCACACTGCCCGCTTCTACCGGTACCGCCGGATTCTGGATGTCGATAAAGCCCACCACTTGCTCGCCGGCATCGGTGTAGGCCAACAACTTGCCATCCGGGCTCGCGGAGATAATTTCAGCTATCGAACCGCTGACGTTGTAGCGCGCCAGGGGCTTGAAGCCGCCCACCGCCGACGTTGCGGCCACAGGCAGCACGCCGCTGGCCGCAGCTAGGGCTATCCCACCGCTGAGGAGCATCCCCAGGGCCAATCCTAGAGTCAATTTGCGCATTTCCCACCCTCAAAAAAATAGATTCGAGCCGCATAGCGGGCAGGCCCATCCTACGAACCTGGCGCGGCTGCCATTTGGCCCTCAAAAATTTACCGGCGCCACGTAAAGCCCAGATGATGAAAACGCTAAGCCCAAATTAAAGAACAAGAAGCCCTGACGGCGGGATACCCGCATCGCCGCATCCGCCTTACGGAAATGAACACAATTCCCGATTGGTACTACGGTACTTGCGGGGGGGTGCGCCGCGGTTCACTGCTGTAACGCATTGTTGCAGAATTGCCCCGATCAGGTGAGCCATTGCGCATCCCTAGGCAGTCGCGCTCGACTCGACCATGGGAAAAGTCGTGTCCGTTTGCGCCGGACGCGCGGGATGCTCCGACTGTTGGCTGTTCGGTGTACCCGCCGCCATCGAGGGGCTCTCCCCCAGGCGCGGCCCGGTGGGTACCCAGGTGAGTCTCACCGGCTCAGGCCTGGCTGCAGCGACGGCGGTGACTTTCAAAGACGGCATTACCGCCAGCTTCACGGTCGTCTCCGACAGCGAGCTGTTGGTCACTGTCCCGGCCGCTGCTCGCTCCGGCCGGGTGAGTGTGAACACCCCGACCGGAAGCGCCGCCAGCCGCAACCGCTTCCGGGTCACACCTTAAAACGTGCTCGAAAGCCCCACCCGAAAATTGATCCCCGGCCCGGGGTTGCCGTAGGAGCGCTCGTAGTAGCTGTTGAACAGGTTGAACACATAGCCGCTCAGGGCCACGGACGGGGTGAGGGGAACCCGCACCGAGAGATCGACGGTGGTGTAGCCGGGCAATAGCGATCCGGGGGCGAGGCGGGCCGGGTTGAGGGTGTCGAAGGGGCCGACGTGGTTGACATCCACCGATCGGCCCCCCGAAATGTTGGCAAACACGCTCGCGCGCAGACCGCCGGGCGGCTCGTAGGTGACCCCCAATCTGGAGGTCAAAAAGGGCACCAGCGGGTACTGGGTCTGCACCAGGGCGTTGCGCTCGCCCACATCTACCCGGAAGGTGCCGTCTTCGGAGTTGTTGAGCGCACCCAACTGCACCAACTGGTTGTTGACGGTGGCCGGGTCGGGGGCGGCCACCAAGCGCGAATCGACCAGAGTGGTGGTGGCGAAAGTACTCCACGCGGGGGCGATCTTCCAGTTGAAGGCGGCCTCCAGGCCGGAGGAATTGACGCGCGGGTAGTTGACCCGAAAGCGCTCGGCGTTGCTGCGCGGATCGTCGTTGCAGTCGGGGGCATTGCCGTTGAGTTCGCAGGCGTTGCGCACCAGCAGGTAGTCGGTGAGGTTATTGACATCGGCGGTGAAGTAAGTGAGTCTCAGCAAGCTGGTGCCCCCGGTCTGCCAGTCGAGGCCGATGTCGAAGGCGTTGCCCGATTCGGGCTCCAAAAACGGGTTGCCGATGTGGGTGGTGCGGCCAAAGAGATCGTTAAAGTTGGGGGCGCGGTAGATGCGCTGGTAGTTGCCGCGCAGGGCCAGAGTCGGCAGCAGCTGGTAGCGAAAGCCCACCGTCGGATCGACGGAGCTGGGAATATCGCGCACCAGGCCGCGCGCCACGATGTCGCCTACAAAGGTAGCGCGCACCCCGGCGGTAATCACCAGCGGTTCGAGCGGCTTCCAGGTGTACAGAGCAAACAGGGCGGGCAGGTCCTGGCCGGTGTCGAAGCTGGTGATCTCACCGCTGTTTTCGCCGGAGCGGCCGAACTGGCGCTGGAACTCGAAGCCGTAGGTGATGTTGTTGGTCGGGTTGAATTGCCAGTTGTGGCGCACCTGAAAGTTGAACACGGAGATATCGGTAAAAGTCCCCCGATCCACCAGGTCGATGCCCGAAAATTCTTCCACCAAATTGCGATCGACGGCTGCGAAGACCTGCAGCTGCGAGTCGCGCGCCTGGCCCAGGTCGCTATCGTACGTCAGCGCGACGCCGTGGGCCTGGGTGACCAGACGGGTAATTTCAAACTGCGGCTCGCCCGTGGCCGGGTCCAAAAACGGCCGCGACGCATCGAGAATCGAAAAAGGGGCGATCCCCCGGCTGCCGCCGCGCAAGTACCCGTCCACGCGCAGGCGGTTGCGATCGTCAAAGTCATAGCTCAAGTTGAGATCGTAAAATTTGTTGTGCTGGTAGGCGTTCGGGCGGTTGCCGGTAAAGAGCCTGCCCGGCCGCTGCACCTGGTAGTAATAATCGTCGGTGGTGTCGAACTGGCGGTAGCTCGCCCGAAAACCGAACCGGTCCACTTTGCCGCCGTAGCTGGCGCTGTAGTTGCTGTAGCCGTAGCCGCCGAATTCGACTTTGAGATCCGCTTGCAGGGGACCGGTGGGCTTGCGGGTGATCACGTTGATCACCCCGCCGGCGGCGTTGGTGCCGTAAAGGGTCGTGCCGCTGCCGGTGAGCACCTCGATGCGCTCGGTGTTGTAGACCGGCAGATCGGATAGATCAAAGTGTTCCTGGTTGAGGTTGGTGATTAGCCGCCCGTCCACCAGAATGCCGATACCCAGATTCGGCAGGCCGCGGATAAAAAAGTTGTTGTGCACGTCCGCCCCGGCCCCGAAGACGTTCGACTGCACGCCAGGAACGCCCTGGATCGCTTCGCCGACGCTGTTGGCGCCTTTGTCCTCGATTTCTTTGCGATCGACGGTGTAGACCGTGGTGGACGTTTCGTTGGTGCGCGCCGGCCGCAGCGTACCGGTGACGGTGATTTCATCGAGGCTATAGCTGCCCGCCGGGCCGATCGATTCGATCGCCGTTTCGTTTTGGGGAGCCTGGGAAACGTTGGCGGCCGGCGGCTCCAGAGCCTGGGCCAGCGAGCGGATGCCTGCTTCCTGCCACAGCAGTTCCCTTTTGGTGGGAACATGCTGGGCGTGGGCAGGCACGGTACCCGCAACCAGACCCAAGCCCAATAGCCAGACCCGCAAGCGCATGGAAAAGCTCCTCAACATCTAGTGTCGATTAAACTGTCTACCGCAGGATGGCGATATGCCTCCGGGGGGCACACCGCCGACCCAACGATGCGAAGCGTCGATATCTCGCCCGTTGGTGGCGAGCGCTCAGCGGCAGCATAATCTGGAAGCCTGTTCAGCTTCCAGACCAAAAACTGTCCAAACGCTGCTCTCTGCTATCCACCAGCCTTTGCCGGCTCAACGGCCGGCAGAAGGGGCGAGCTGCTGGTTGGCCACCCACCCCAGCAACAAACTCACCTCGCTCTGGTGTTGGCGCTGGGTCTCCTCCAGACCAAAACTCGTACAAAAGCGCTCCAGGCAGTCGCCGGCGGCTTCGAGCAGCACCTCGTCCGGTACCAGGGCTGCCACCGTCGCGTAATCGCCCGATTCCGGACCGATGCCTTCGATGCTCGCAAACGTAACACTCAAAGGTACCTGATCCCAGAAGCCGTTCCAGACGGTCTGGACGACGGTAACCACCGGCACGGGCAGCTGGTGAAAGCGCGCCAGAAACGCTCGGTAGACCAGGGGACTGACCGTTTCTTCCTGCACACGGCGGCTGGCGCCGGGACCGTAGTCTTTGCGGGTGATCGAAAAGTGCACCCGCGAATCCGCCTCGGCTCGCCTGAGGCGCAAATACTGGTGCGGCCCCAGCACCTCCAGGTAATGGTCGGTCTGCTGGGCGGCCGGTGCGGCGCGAAAGCCGCTGTCGCCTAGTTGCGCCTCCAGATGGGCGCGCCGGCCGGCCGCGAGGCGGTAGCGCCGCTCCAATTCCAGCGCTCCCACGGGCAACTGGTTGCCCTCGAACAGTTCGCGGTCGTCGGCGGTACCCGGCCAGCTCACCCACACCGCCAGGCTGTTGCGCATGTCCTCAGATAATAGTCGCGTCTTCAGCCGTCGGAAGCGGCGCACGGCGTTGCGCCGCTCGTTTCTCACCAGCGCCGTCAAACGGGCAAAGGGCTGCTGCCAGGGGGTGGCGGGACCCAGCGGTTCAGTGTGCAGTTGGCCTAGAAGCACGTCGCAGTCGTGGATGATCCCCAATTCCTCCTGGATGCGCTTCAATTCGCCGTGCAGCGAGCGCACCGCCTTGCCGTAGCAGCTCAGGAAAAATTCGAGGTTGTAGCGCACCCGTTTGACGGCGATGCGCAGGTCGTGCATGGTCTCGACGTCCGGCTCCGCCCAGCCCGGGTGCGTCCAGAGGGTCGAAAGCGCCTCGCGCAAAAAAGCAGGCAACAGGTGATACAAGCTCTCGTCGGCTCCCCGTCTGAATTTGGGCGCTTCTAGAAACTCGGCGTAAGCCAATTTGAACTGCTCGTAATCTGATCCGTCGAGGTAGCGCAGCATGGCGGTTCGCGCCTGGGCGCGCTGGTTTTGCAGGTGTGTCAGCAACCGCTCCAGGGCCTGCTGCTCCCCCTCCGGCAGCGCCCCCAGATAGCGCTCGCGCAGCATCTCCATCTGCACGTCGAGGTCGCGCACGGTGCCCAACACCGCCGCCAAGGGCGAAAGCGAACGGCGCCGGGCGGCCTTGGGGAGCTTGAGGGCCGGTTCAAAAAGACGCAGTGCCGATCGCAACCGCCGGATGCCGACGCGCATCTGGTGCAGTTGCTCCGGGTCTTCGCCCGCGCGCGTGCCTGCCTCGTGTTTGAGGATCCGGCGCGTCTCGTCCGCGAGGATCTGCAGGGCGGCTTCGCTCCAGCGGGCGCTTGCGTGAATTTTAGCCATGGGTTCGCTTGAGTCTTTGGGTGTTCAATAAATAATTAAGCCGACGCTGGCAAACGGCGCCTGCAACTGGCTACAATACGACACATTGAGAGGCAAACACTGGAGAGAGCGCTATGGGATTATTCGATCGCATCGCCGCGGTCTTGAAGTCAAACCTGAACTCTGTGGTCACCAAGGCCGAAGATCCCGAGAAGATGCTGAACCAGACGGTCAACGACATGCAGGAGGACCTCGTCCAACTGCGCCAGGCCGTGGCCCAGGCGATCGCCAGTGAAAAACGTATAGAACAACAGTATCTCCAGGCCCAGGCCCAATCCGACGAATGGCAGCGCCGCGCCGCCCTCGCCGTCTCCAAAGACAACGACGAGTTGGCCCGCGAAGCGCTGACCCGCAGAAAGTCTTTCTCCGAGAGCGCCACGGGCCTCAAGACCCAGCTTGAGCAGCAGCGCAAGACCGTCGCCACCCTCAAGACCAACCTGACCGGCCTCGAAGGCAAAATCTCCGAGGCGAAGGCCAAAAAAGATCTGCTGGTGGCCCGCGCCCGCTCCGCCAAGGCAACCGAGCAAATCAACCAGACCCTGGGCAAGGTCAACACCAGCGGCTCCTTTTCGACCTTCGAGCGCATGGAAGAAAAGGTCAACGAACTGGAAGCCCGCTCCCAAGCCGTGGCAGAACTGGCAACCGACAACCTCGAAGACCAATTCAAAGTCCTCGAATCGGGGGGTGGCGTCGAGGACGAACTGCTCGCCCTCAAGTCCCAACTCGGTTCGCAAAAGTCGCTGCCGGCCGCCGAGGCTGCCAAGCCCGACGCCGACAAGACCGTGTAGCCTTTACCTACCGGCAACAGCGCCGAGACCAGCCCCCAGAGCGGCGCCGATGGCGGTGTTGATCACATTCGTCATTTCGTTGGTGAGCCAGCCGCGTTGCTGGAGGGTGGCTCCAATCAGGCTTTCGCAGGTAGTGGCCACGAAGGCTGCGATTGCGCACCAGAGCAATCCCCAGCCCGAAACAAATCCCACCAGCCAGCCGCAGGCCGCGAGCACCAGTGAACCGGCCACCCCGGCCAGGGTGCCTTCGAGGCTGACCGCCCCCTCGGTTCCGGCAGGCACGGACCTGAGCGTCGTCACCAGATACGTTGTTTTGCCGTAGGCCTTGCCCACCTCGGAGGCCGTGGTATCCGAGAGCTTGGTGGCGAGGCTCGCGGTGTAGGCCAACAGCCACAGTGGATTGGGAACAGCCATATATCCCAAGGCGCACAGGGCCGCGACGGCGGCCGAACCCCAGACGTTTTCCGGCCCGCGCCGCCCCCCGCGACCCTCGGCGATTCCCTTGGCCGCCTTGCGCGCAAAGCCGATGCGTGTCACCAGCGTGCCCAGCGCGAAGTACACCAGCATGATCAGGTAACCCCGCCAACCCAGAGCCCCCCAGACGAGCACCCCCAGCACCCAGGCGTTGAGCAGGCCCCAATTGGTAAGCAGCTTGGCCGGGAAGGCCAGGGCGCCCAGCAGGGTGTTGACGGCAAGCGCAATCGGCCAGTCGGTAAGCAAGGCTTAGCGAAACATGCTGCTGACGGAGGAATCTTCGTGGATGCGCCAGATCGCCTCGCCGATGAGGTCCGCCACCGAGAGCACCCGCAGCTGCGGGAAGCGACGATCAGGCGGCACCGGGATGGTGTTGGTGACCAGCACCTCGGTGAAGGTGCCGTCGGAGAGGCGGTCGATGGCCCGAGAGGAGAAGACCGCATGGGTGGCGCAGGCATAGACTTCTTTGGCTCCCTGGCGCAACAGCACCTTGGCCGCCTCCGAGATGGTGCCGGCGGTGTCGATCATGTCGTCGACCAGGATGGCGGTTTTGCCCTTGACGTCGCCAATCACGTTCATGATTTCGACTTCGTTGGGAGCCTGGCGGCGCTTGTCGACGATGGCAAGCGGGGCGTCATCGAGTTTTTTGGCAAAGGCGCGCGCCCGGCTGACGCCGCCCACGTCGGGAGAAACGATCACCATATCGCCCAGCTGCTTTTCTTTGATGTACTGCAGCAGGACCGGCGAGCCGTAGACGTGGTCGAGGGGAATGTCGAAATAGGCCTGGATCTGAGCGGAGTGCAGGTCCATGGCAAGCACCCGGTCGACACCTGCTGCTGTGATCAAGTTGGCCACTAGCTTGGCGGTGATCGATTCGCGACCGGCGGTCTTGCGGTCGGCGCGGGCGTAGCCGTAGTAAGGCAGCACGGCGGTGATCTGGCGGGCGGAAGCCCGGCGGCAGGCATCGATGAGAATCAGCAACTCCATCAAGCTGTCGTTGACGGGGCTGCAGGTGGGCTGCACCAGATAGACGTCGCAGCCGCGGATAGACTCTTGAATCTGAACGTACAATTCGCCGTCGGCAAAGGACTTGCGCACCAGCGGTCCAGGGGCCAGACCCAGGTAGCGGGCCACCAGTTGGGCCAGTTCCGGATTGGCCGAACCGGAGAACAACCTCAGCCGCTCGTCACCCATCAGGCGCACCGGTTGTACCGTGGATCTGCGCGGCAGTAAGTCAGGAAAAACCACCTTATGTACCCATTTATAGAGACAGCGAACCGCTCGGGCGCTACGGGCAGTCCAAGACAGTCTAGGCCCTGGCTGCGGTCAGTTTAACATAGACCCGGAACGCCAATCTGTCTCTCGCACCTGCCTGTACGGGGATCAATCGCCGCCGTGGACCTGGTGAACGATGAGGCCATCGCCGATCTCTCCGCCTTCCGTAGCCAAACTTAATCGAAAATGCCTTGATTGTGAGCGCATGTTAAGCAGGGGAATGGTACGGTTACAGAACCCAGTTTCGGTAGCCAGGAATACGCGGAGGTGCTGTCCCATGGAGAACATCATCCAATCGCAAACGAGCGAATTTGATGAGAATCGTGTGCACGGCCTCAAGGCCCGTTGCAAGGTGATACCTGACACGCGCAACCATCAGGGCTTTTTTATCTCCGAGGACACCTACACGCTCATCGAAGAGACCGAGACCGGCTGGGCTTACATTTGCACCGACGACTCCGAAGACGGTTTTCCGAGTCGCTGCCACTTCGTCAACCCGGACGATCTGCGCTTTTTGAAGAAGTTCCAGCAGCACTAGACGCCGGGCTTAAAATTCTGTACACTTGTGCATTGTCGCTATTGTGGCGGACTCCGGCACCGGCTGGTGTTTCCGCCCGCTGAGACCGCTCGCAAGGGCGGTTTCGATCTGCCAGGAGCACATGCACTATGGGCATTCGCAAATACCGACCGATGACCCCGGGCACCCGCCAGCGCTCCGGCGCCGACTTTGCCGAGGTCACCAAGTCCAAGCCCGAGAAAAAACTCACCAAGTACGTCCACCGCAAGCAGGGGCGCAACAACCAGGGTGTGATCACCAGCCGATTTCGCGGCGGCGGTCACAAGCGCCTGTACCGCTTCATCGACTTTAAGCGCGACAAGCGCGGCATTCCGGCCGAGGTCCTGGCCATCGAGTACGATCCCAACCGCAACGCGCGCATCGCCCTGGTGCAGTACACCGACGGCGAGAAGCGCTACATCCTGCATCCGGTCGGGCTCAAAGTCGGCGCGCGCATCAGTGCAGGCGAAGACGCGCCTATCGAACTTGGCTGCGCATTGCCGCTGGAGAAGCTGCCGCTCGGCTCCAACGTCCACAACATTGAGCTGTTGCCGGGGCGGGGCGGCCAGATGGCCCGCGCCGCCGGGGCGGTTGCCCAGTTGATGGCCAAAGAGGGCGAGTACGCCACGCTGCGCCTGCCCTCGGGCGAAGTGCGCATCGTGCGCAAGGAGTGCTACGCCACATTGGGCCAGGTAGGCAACCTCGATGCCAAGAACATCTCCATCGGCAAAGCCGGTCGCCAGCGCTGGCTGGGCAAACGGCCCCACAACCGCGGCGTGGTCATGAACGCGGTGGATCACCCCCACGGCGGCGGCGAGGGCAAAAGTCCAATTGGCGGCAAGCCCCAGACCCCCTGGGGCAAAAGTGCCCTGGGCACCAAGACCCGCAAGCGCCGCAAGCCCAGCAGCAAGTTCATCATCCGCCGTCGCAAAACGGCTTCCGGGCGAGGTTAATAAGCATCATGGGACGTTCGCTGAAAAAAGGAGTCTTCGTCGCCGATCACCTCCTGCGCAAGATCGAGACGATGAACAGCAAAAACGAGAAGCGCGTCATCAAGACCTGGTCGCGCGCTTCGACGATCGTGCCGCAGATGATTGGCCACACGATCGCGGTGCACAACGGCAAGGAGCATCTGCCGGTCTACGTCACCGAGCAGATGGTGGGCCAAAAACTCGGCGAGTTCGTGCCGACGCGCGTCTTCAAGGGGCACGCCGGCAAAGACAAAAAAGGCAAGCGCTAGGGGTGCTAGCGACAAACCCCGGTGGAGCTTCCCCTCCATCGGGGTTTTATTTTAAGATGCGCTCACCAGACACTGATTTCATCCGTAGGGCCACCGGCGGCGTAAGTTTGTGGGGGGATTACGACCAAAAAAGCCGACTGGCTGCACCGCCATCGGCCCTTCCGGCGTCGAATCTCACCCTCCATCGGCACAACGCGTATGGCCCCACAACTTGTGATTCCCTCGAAGACGTTCACACTGCTGAGCATCGGCCAGCGGGGTGTGGGCAAAACGGTATTTCTGGCGGGCAGCTGCGCCCACCTGCTGGAGCGCCGGGGTTCCAGCCAGCTGCTCTGGTTTGAGAGCAAAGACGGCGACTCGCGCAAACAAATTGACAAGATCTTGGAGTACATGGCCCGCACAGGCGAGTATCCGCCGGCCACCGCCGCGGTGAGCACCTTTCAGTTCAGCCTCAAATGCCGCTCAGCGCTCGGGACGCGCACGCTCTGCCACTTTCGCTGGCAGGATATTCCGGGCGAAATTTGTCACGTGCTCGACCCGGCTTTTCGGCAAATGATCCTCACCTCCAACGGCTGCTGCACCTTTCTTGACGCCGAGGCGCTTCTGGAGCGCGAAGACTATCTAGAAGAAGCGGCGGGGGTGATCGAACAGGTGATGCTGATTGCCAATCTCGTTGCCCTCAATAGGCTCAAGTACGCTTTTACCCTGGTGCTCACCAAGTGCGACCGCCTGCGCTCGCAGCCGCAGTTGGCGGTGCGGCTCGAGGAACGTCTGCAGCCGGTGCTGGAGCAACTGCAGGTTCTAGGCTGCCACTACCGGGTTTTTCAATCCGGGATGGTCCTGCGGGCCGGGGCGCCGGTCCCCGTCGAGGCGACCGCTGGGGTAGACGCGCTGGTGTGGCTGGTCTCGGAGGTCAACAAGGCTCACCGCGACCGCTGGACGCAGACGGTGGGCAGATGGCTCGTGGGCTTGCTCGGAGGCGGCTCGGCAAACCAGACTGAGCGAGGGGCGCTCGGGGCGCTGCTTGTCTCGCAACCCTTCGCATCCAAGCCCCACTAGCAGTTGCTTTCTGTCGGGCCATCACAAAACGCCATGTCTTTGCTGCTTGAACCATTGATTTATACCAGTCTGCCGGGCAGGGGGTTCGCGACCCTGACGAGCGATGCCGTCGATGAAGCCACGCGCCAGGTGTTCTTCGATGAGATCGTCTCTCGCCACTGGAACGCCTACGACCCACCCCCAGCCAACTTTCGGGCGGTCTTTTTGCATTGGGATCCAGCCTGTGGCCGCACGCTGTTCGGCTGGCTGTACAACGACGGGCGCGACGAGATCGGCCGCGCGAATGTGCCGTATTTTTTGTGTTATCGGTTGCGCGATCCCCTCGACGCTGTGCGGCTGGAGCGGGTTTTTGCGGCTCTGGAGCGCGGGCCGCTTGCCTTTGTCGAACGCGCGAGTCTGCCCACGGCACTGGTGAGTGTGGCCTGGGGCGAGGAGGCAACCGCCGATGCGGCGCGACCGGGGGTAGCTCTGCCTGCCCCCATCAAAACGTTCGCCCGCGAGGGGTGGCGCCTGGGTGAACCGGTACGGCTGTTTGTAGCCGGGGAGGAGGACGCAACGGCGGGGGCTGTTGAAGCGCTTACCGCCCGACTGCCGGTAGCTGTGCGGGAGCGCCGACAATCGCTAGAGCGGCGTGCGGCCCGCCGCACGCCCAGGTTGGCGATTGCCGGGGCAGTGGTATTGGTCGCTTCGCTGGCGGGTGCCGCTGTGGCCCTGTGGCAGCCCGGTCCTCCCGCCCCCGCCCGCATCGCTTCTTCCCCGGCGGTGCGCTGTCAGGGCAGCAATTGCCCATCCTGGCAGCAGGCGCGCGCCAGGACAGTGGGTGCTCATCCTGGCCCGGTCTGGGCAAGCGCGGTGCGGCCCGACGGCCGGATGTACGCCAGTGGCGACGACGATGGGGCCATCCGGCTCTGGTCCCCTGCCGGAAGACTGTTGCAGGCGCTAGAAGGCCACACAGACACCGTGCGCGCCGTGGTCTTTACCCCCGACGGCCGCACCCTCGCCTCCGCCGGCAGCGACCGGCGCGTGCGACTGTGGGATGTGGGCACGGGCAAATTGCGGCGCACCCTCAAAGGACACAGCCAGCCGGTCTGGACTCTGGCGATGGCCCCCGACGGCCGCACCCTCGCCTCCGGCAGCGGCGATCGCAGCGTGCGACTGTGGGACATTGCCTCCGGGCGGCAACTGTACCGGCTGCGCGGCCATGGTGATTGGGTCTTTGCTGTCGCCTTCAGCCCGGACGGCCGCACCCTCGCCTCCGCCGGCAAAGACGAGACGATTCGCCTGTGGAACAGCGCCGACGGCAAGCTGTTGGCCACCCTGCGCGGCCACAGCGCTCCGGTGCGCGCCCTCGACTGGAGCAAGGACGGCCGCACCCTCGCCTCGGCAAGCTGGGACAAGACCGTAGCGCTGTGGGATATGCCCGGCCAAACAGTGCGCACCCGCCTGAGCGGACACACCGCCCGGGTGACGGCGGTGGGCCTCGCCCCGGATGGCCAATTGGTCGCAAGCGGCAGCATCGACGGCACCGTGCGGCTGTGGCAACCCGATACCCGCCGGCAGATCCATCGCTTCGACCTTCCTGACTGGGTACTCTCGCTGGGATTCAGCCGGGATGGGCAAATATTGATAGCAGGCGGCAAGGACAGCACATTGCGCCTCTGGCAGCGCCTTTAGAGCGGTTTATCACTGACGCCTGGAGACCTGTTTCAAGCCTGACGCCTGAAAGGTGGTCGCTACAAATAGCGATGCTCTAGATTTCCAGCCGTGCAAAGACCGTATCTAAGTGCTTCAGGTGGTGCGTCGGCTCGAAGCAGGCCGCCAATTCCTGCGGGGCAAGGAGGACCTGCACCTCAGGATCGGCCACGATCAGGGCGCGAAAATCGCCTCCCTCGCGGTTCCAGGCTTTGTGGGCGTTGGTTTGTACGATGCGGTAGGCTTCCTCGCGGGTGAGACCTTTTGCTACCAGCGCCAGGAGCACCCGCTGGCTGAAGACGACGCCGCCATAGCGATGCAGGTTGCGCGCCATGTTCTCGGGGTAGACCGCAAGCTTTTCGACTAGGGCGGTGAATTTGACGAGCATGTAGTGCACGAGGATCGCACTGTCCGGTAGAATCACCCGTTCTACAGATGAGTGGGAGATGTCGCGCTCGTGCCAGAGGGCCATATTCTCAAGGGCCGCCGTGGCGTTGGAGCGCACGATGCGCGCCAGTCCCGTCAGTTGCTCGGAGGTGATCGGATTGCGCTTGTGGGGCATAGCCGAGGAACCTTTCTGGCCCGCGGCGAAGTATTCCTCCACTTCGAGCACGTCGGTGCGCTGCAAGTTGCGGATCTCCACGGCGAAGCGCTCGATCGACCCGGCCATCAGCGCCAGGGCCTGCACAAATTCGGCATGGCGGTCGCGGCTGATCACCTGGGTGGAAGCGGTGTCGGGAACCAAACCCAACAGCTCGCAGGCGCGCGCCTCGACGCGCGGATCGAGATTGGCATAGGTGCCCACCGCTCCGGAGAGCTTGCCCGCCGCCAGACGCGGCCTGAGGGCGCGCAGGCGCTCGGCGTGGCGAGCGAGTTCTGCAAGCCAACCGGCGAGCTTGAAGCCGAAGGTGATGGGCTCGGCATGAATGCCGTGGGTGCGGCCGATCATCACGGTGTCGCGGTGCTCGCGCGCCTTCGCGCGCGTGGCGGCCATGAGTTCCTCCAGCTTTAGAGCGAGGACATCGAGCGCCTGCACCAGCTGCAGCGCCAGGGCCGTATCGAGCACGTCCGAACTGGTGAGCCCCAGATGAATAAATCGTCCTGCCGGGCCGACATGCTCGCTGACACTCGTCAAAAAAGCGATCACATCGTGCCGCACTTCGGCTTCCAACGCGGCGATACGCCCGACATCAAAACCCGCCTTGCTGCGGATCTCCTGCCACGCTGCTCGCGGAATCTCACCCAGCTCCGCCAGAGCCTCACAGGCGGCCATCTCCACTCTTAACCAGTTGCGATACTTCTGCTCCTCAGTCCACAGAGCACCCATCTCGGGCAGGGTGTAGCGCTCGATCACAGTCTCGTCCGTTCAAAGGCGACAGCCTCACATTGTACCAAAAGGTTGCCGTGGACCGAAGATACTCAGCGGGCCGTATCAAGGCTTAGTAACTCCTCGAAGCGCTGGCGCATCGCGTCCAGGTCGAACTCCTCCATCGGCTGGATATCGCCGAAGAAGTATTGCTTGAGTTCCTGCACATCGAAGGATGGGCTTTCCAAGGGTTTCATAAGGTTGCTCCTGGCATGAGTGCAAGATGGGTCGTGAGTTAAAAAGCTTAACAGATGCAATAATTCTTAACTTAGAGACACTTCCCGGGACTGTCAAGCCCTTTTGGGGGATGCGGCCCGATTTTTTCGTATTTTTTACGACAGCACCCGCTGTCTCTGTCCGGGTGCACAGGTACAGCGGGTGCGGGTCGGGTCTCAATGGAGTCGAAGTGCGCTGGAGTATCGCCGTGCTGCTCAAGAACAAAACCACCGACAGCCTTGTCGAAATCGACGACATCGCTCAACTGGTCAACCCGGTCGCGGAGCGGGTAAAGGCCCAGAACCAGGCCGGTGAGGAGGAGCAAAATCCCGAGATGTTCGCCAAGGCGGATCTGGTCTTTCCGTCCGGCGAGGCGCTGCCGCGCTGTTGGACGGACGCGGACTATCGCTTGAGTGTCGGCTGAGGGGCCAACAGCGCTTCGAGCGCCCCAACCGGGCTGGCGTACCAGGCGGCAAGACCCGCCAGTTCCACTCCGAGCCAGTCGTGCCACTCGTCGGCTACGACGGAGCGCCAGTCGGCGAGATAGCCCGCCTCGACGAGCGCTTCGCACAAGGCGCGCGGGGAGACCCACCACCGCTGGGCAAGACGCAGGATTTCCACGGGTCGCGCGGGCAGGTAGGTGGCCCTCAAGTGGCGCTGCAATGTCCAAGCGTGCGCGGTAGGTACAGCCTGGGCGAATAGATGCACGCAAGCCGGCTGGGTGGCGGCGATCAGCCAGCGCAGGTGCAAAGGCGAGGGCGGCAGGCTCCACAGCAGCAGATGTTCATAGCCATAGGTCGGCTGCGGCCGGTCGTAGTGCACCGGCAGCCCGCAGGGCAACTGCGGCCTTGCGTGGCCGTAGAGCAGCACCGGGGAAGCCTGGGCAGCGACGAATTCGTGCACAAAGGCCGCAGCTTCGCAGTGCCGATGGTCGTACCAGCGGATTGGCCGGTCCAATGGCGGCGGTTCCGGGAGTTCGATGGGGGCGGGGGTGGCGGCGCGCAGGCCCACCACCTCCAGTTCAACTTTTGAATGACCCTGCCAGGTGTTCTCTTTGGCCTGAAAGGCGATATCGACAAACGGCGGCAGCGGCAGCCACTCGGCCATCCGCCAGCCCACCGCCCGCCGCTCGGCGGTGCCGTCGTTCACGGTGAGATTGAGGTGGGTGCGGGTCTTGCCCATCGCCTTTTGCTCGACGACGCGCGCTCCTGCCACCCAAAAGACCGGTTCGGCGTTACCCAGACCGCAGGGTTGCAACCGGTCGATCTCGTTCAGCAGCCGACGATCGACCTGGTCGAGTTGCACCCGGGCGTCCACCTCGACCAGTGGGGCGACCTGCTCAGGGGCAAGCCGGGCGCGGGCAAATTGTACAAGCCGCTTCCGAAAGGCCGGCAAGTTGGCGGCAAGCAGCGAAAAGCCGCCCGCCATCGGGTGGCCGCCAAAGCCTGCGAGCAATTCGGTGCTGTCTTTGAGCGCTTCGTAGACATGGAATTCGGGGATGCCCCGGGCCGAGCCGCGGGCGTGCTCGCCTTCGATGGCGGCGATAAACACCGGCGCGCCGTGGCGGTCCTTGAGGCGGCTTGCCACGATGCCGATCACACCGTGGTGCCAGCCCTCGCGCGCCAGCACAATCACCCGCTCGCCACTGAGATCCAGCCCCCCGGTTTTCTCAGCTTCGAGCATCTGGGCTGCCTCCGCCTCGATCTGCGCGCATAGTTCTTGGCGGCGCTGGTTGGCTAGTTCACACTCGGCGGCCCGCTCGGCGGCCACGGCCGGATCGTCGGTGGTCAGCAGCTCAATCACTGTCACCGGATCGCCGATGCGGCCCACGGCGTTGAGGCGCGGCCCGAGGGCAAAGCCGATAGCCTCGGGCTTGAGGTCGCTTCGACCGGCCAGGCCCGAGGCGGCAAGCAGGGCCTGCACCCCGGTATTGGACGAGCCGGGGATTTTCGCAAGTCCCGAGAGCACCCAGGTGCGGTTGACCCCTACCAAAGGTGCCAGGTCGGCCACGGTTCCCAGGGTAAACAGTTCCAGCAGACAATCGGCGAGGCCGGTTCTCCCCAGACGTCGGGCCAGTTCTTTTGCCAGCACGTAGGCTACCCCCACCCCGGCCAGGGCCGCGTAGGGCGAAGTTTTGGGAATCATCTTGGGGTTGAGAATGGCGTCGGCGGGGGGCAGGCGCTCGGGCAGGTCGTGGTGGTCGGTGATGATGACGCCCATGCCCAATTCCACTGCCCGGGCGATGGGCACGTAGGCGGAGATGCCGTTGTCTACCGTCAAAATCAGCCCAATGCCCCGGTCATAGAAGGCTTCGACGATGCGCAGGTTGATGCCGTAGCCTTCCTGCAGGCGGCTTGGGATCGCATAGTCGATGCGTCCCCCCAGGCTGCGCACCGCCCGGAGCAGCAGCGCCGTGCTGGTCATGCCATCGCAGTCGTAATCGCCGCAAATTGCGATCGCCGTGCCCGCCTCGATGGCTTGCGCCAGCAGATCGAGCGCCCGGGGCAGTTGGTCGAACGCTTCACCGGGTTCGGGCAACACCCAGCTTTGGGGGGTAAGAAAACGCTCCGCCACTTCGCAGGTGGTGAGGCCGCGGTTGAGGAGCACCTGGGCGATCAGCGGCGAGAGGCCGAACGCCTCGGCCAGTTGCCGGGCCTGCACCGGATCTTCTTGAGCAATCCGCCAGCGCTGTTTGGGGAGCATTGAAGGACAAACGTACTGGCAAAGATCTTAGCGGACGTGGTCCTCTCAGCCAACGGTCGCCACCGCTGGACGATACAAAAGGCAGGGCTTCCATCGAAGCTGCCCTGCCGGTATTGAAACGGGGTATTAAAGTGCGCGGTGCAACGGGGCACCACTAGCTAGATCGATAGGGATCAAACGTTATCGATCGTCCGGTGGGCCTGGTCTTTGAGATCTTCTTTCTTGTGCTCAGCCGAGGCTTCCACCTGCTTGGCCTTACCCTCAAGCTCCAGCTTCGGATCGTCGGTCAGGTCGCCCCAGGCTTCCTGAGCCTTGCCTTGCACATCCTTGGCAGTCGCTTCGACACGTTTGTCAATTCCCATACATTCCTCCCGCGATGTGAATTGTTTGACTCGACTTGCGTCGCTACATCTATATTTGGTAAACACTGGGTTAACCGCCTCTACCTGTGGACACGTTGCATGCTACGCAAAAAGAGAGGTTGAGCAGCGCCGCTCTAGGCGACAGCGCACGGATACTGGTGGCGAGCAACCTCACCTGGTTCCCGATCGCGGATGACCCGGCGGTGCGCATCGTCCCTGACCTGTTTGTGGTCTTCGGTCGCCCGGTGGGCTCGCGCGGGGCATACTACCAGTGGCAGGAGGACCATATCGCCCCCCAGGTGGTCTTCGAACTGGTCTCGCCGGTCGAATCGCTCACCCAGGCGGCCAAAGAATTTGCCTTTTACGATCGCCACGGCGTCGAGGAGTACTGTCTCTACGACCCGCTCAAAGAGGACATTTGCGGCTGGTTGCGCTATGAGAAGCGGCTGGAAGTGATCGATCCTCTGCAAGGCTGGCGGATAAGCTCTAAAATTGTCCCGTAGGTGTGTCCGGCTAGGATTTTATGGATCATTCCCCGGAGTTTATGAAACTGGTGGCCGACGCCAAAACCCGCGTGCGCGAATGCAAGATTGCCGAGGTGCGCGAGCGGCAGGCGCGGGGCGAAAATTTTCACCTGGTGGATGTGCGCGAAGATTCTGAATGGCAGGCGGGGCATATTCCCGGTGCCAGACATATCGGCAAAGGCGTGATCGAACGCGACATCGAACAGGCGATCCCCGAGCGCGACGCACCGATGGTGCTCTATTGCGGCGGCGGCTACCGCTCGGCGTTGGCGGCGGACACCCTGCAAAAAATGGGCTACACCGCAGTCGTCTCGATGGACGGCGGCCTGCGCGGCTGGCGCGAGGCGGGCTATCCGCAACAGAGGCCCTGAAGGCTTATTCTTGAACAACCGCCCGCTGCGGGATAAGCTTTTGGCCTCAGGAACTGTTCGGCCGTCGCCTCGTCAGTAGGCTGTGCCCCCTCGCTCAAGCCCGGTCGGGAGTTGACAATGTTCCGAACTCTCTTTTTTCTTGCTCTGCTTGCCCTGCCGCCCGGTGCAGCTTTGGCCGCCGAAGCTGGTGACATCGACGGCGACGGCCGCGTCGATGCCGGGGACATCCAGGCTATCGATGCCTACCTTGAAGGTGCTGTCGTCCTGCAGGACAGCCAGATAGCCAGTGCTGACGCCGACGGGGACGGCAAGATCACCCGGCGCGACCGCGACCTGCTCAAGCGCCGCGTCGATGGGGTGGCCCTCAAGGGTGAGGCCCGCGTAGGCGACGGCGGCGGTAGCAAGATCGATCTCACCAGTGCCGACAGCGGTGTGGTCACCGACAAGGAAACCGGCCGGCCCCTCGCCGGGGTGGACGTGTCGCTTCCTGACGAGGGGATCACCGTGCGCACCGACAGCGAGGGCCGCTTCAAGCTGCCCAAGGCGACCGGCGGCAAGATCCTCACCGCCAAGGCCAACAACTACGCGCCTTTTTCGCTCTCGGCGGCCACCGGTTCCCCCGGCGGCGGTTTCAACCTGGAGCTGGAGCGCCTGTCTCCCAGACTGCAGGTCATCGACGACGAATTGCACCACCTGGGCGACGACCGCTTCGGCAGCGGTTCGGCCAACGCCACCGATTTTCGCCTGCGCGCCGAGGGCATCGCCTACGTGCGCACTTTCACCCTCAAAAACCAGCCCACCGGCGATATGACCTTGCGCATCGGCTCGGTGATTGGCCTCGATACGCCCCAGTCCGCCGCCGCCGGTCAGACCCAGGTGGCCTTCTTCGGCACCGAGCAGGACGGCCTGCGCGTCTACCTCAACGGCAATATGATCAAACAAATCTACGTCAACGGCGACAATATCCCCATCAAGTTGCCCCGCTGGCTGCTCAACTCCGGCAAGAACGAACTGCGCATCGAGACCCACGCCTTCAACCAGCCCGCCTTCATGTCCGCCGGGGGATTGGCGGGTTTGTTGGGTGCCTTCGGCATCGGCGGCATGGGCATGCTGGCCGGCTCCGGCATCGTCGATCACGACGATATCGAATTTGCCCACTTAGTACTCGAGGACAGCGCCGGCCGATCCCAGGAATTTGGCTCCCGCGGCCGGGTCTACGGCGGTGAGACTCCCCGCGGCGGCGAGGTCTACACCCCGCAAGTGCGTCCGTGACCTTACCCGCTGCGGGGCGGCCCGGGATGGCCGACTTTGAGCAGGTGGAGATCACCAGCCGCGAGCAGTGGCGGGCGTGGCTTGCAGCGAACCACGCGCGCACCGGGAGCATCTGGCTGATCACCTACAAAAAGCGCAGCGGCCTGCCCCACGTGTCCTACGATGCGGTGGTGGAGGAAGCCCTCTGCTTCGGCTGGATCGACAGCCGCCCCGGTAAACTCGACGAGCAGCGCACGATGCTGTTGCTCTCGCCGCGCCGTCCGGGAAGTCCCTGGTCAAAGATCAACAAAGAGCGGGTGGAGCGGCTGATTGCCCGGGGATTGATGGGCGCGGCAGGAACGGCAAAAATCGAGCAGGCCCGCTCGGACGGCTCCTGGTCGGTTCTTGACGAGGTCGAAGCGCTGGTGATCCCGGCGGATCTGGCAGCAGCGCTGGCGCAAAATCTGCAGGCAGCGCACTACTTCGAAGCGTTTAGCCCCTCGTCTAAAAAAGGTACATTGCAGTGGATCCAAAGCGCTAAACGGGGGGAGACCCGCCAGAAGCGTATTCGTGAAACCGTCGCACTGGCTGCAAACAACATCAAAGCAATACCGCAGTAATTCTCCAGCCAGACGCGACTTTTTGAGTACAGCGACCAGATGCTGAGGCCGACAGGTATACTCATAAATTTGCTCCTCAAAACGTTCAGGTATCCTGATCCGTCAGACATGGGTGAAACGTTAGTGTCTAGTGGGCTGAAACGCCCTGCCTTCGTTGAAAAGTCCCAATGTGACAGATTCAGAGATTGGAGGAAAGCGGTTTCTAAAAGTTAGCCAGGTGAGTGGCAGACCGCTTCGAGGCGATGACCGTCGGGATCGATAACGAAGGCGGCGTAGTAGTTGGGGTGGTAGTGGGGGCGCGGTCCCGGCGGGCCGTCGTCTTTGCCTCCAGTCGCCAGGGCGGCCCGATAAAAAGCATCGACATGGGTGCGGCTGTTGGCCTGGAAAGCCAGGTGGTTGCCCTGGACAGCCTGGATGGCCGCTTCGGGTTGGTGATGCAACCAGAAAACCGGGCGTCCGTTCGGCCCGTAGGCGGCTCCTTTGGGAAAGCGAAAGGCGCGCAGGTAGCCCAGGGGAGCCAAAGCCCCATCGTAAAAGGCGACGCTCGCCTCCAGATCCCGGATGCCGACGGAGATGTGATCGAACATGGGTACTCCTAATTTTCTGCGCGGACGAGACTGGTGCGCAGTTGGGCCTCCAGTTGCGCTTCGCTTTCAATGGGCTCTAAGCAGCGCAGACCCTCGCACACTAACGCCACAGCCGGTTTGACATCGACCGCTTTGAAGACAGCCGTCGGCCAGTAGCCGCGCAGCAAATCGGCGATGCGCACCGGATCGGTCTGCACCAGCACCTGGTTGCGGTACCAGTCGTAGCCCGCCAACAGCGACGGGCTCGCGCGGGGAACTTCATCTAGGATCCGGGCAAATTGTCGCAGCAGCGCCTCGGCCGCCTCCAGGTAAGCAGGTTCGTCGGTGAGTAAAAATAGTCGCACCAGGTTGGCGGCGGCGAGCCCGTTGGCCGCCGGGGTGGCGCTGTCTTGAAAGTCCTTTTCGCGGATGAGCAAATCGGGACCGGCCGGAGCGCTGAAGTAACCGCCCATTTTTAGATCCCGAAGCCGCTCGTCCATCTGTTGCTGCAGGGCGCGAGCTGCCTCCAGCCATTCGCCCTGCTGGGTGCTCACGTACAGATCGATCAGGGCTTTGATGAAGCAGGCGTAGTCCTCCGCGCGCGCCGGAATGGCCGGTTCGCCGTCGTAGTTGATGCGATAGAATTCGCCCCGCGCGCGCTGGTGCTCCAGGATGAAGCGCGCGGCGCCCATGGCCGTCTCGCGGTACTCCGGCCGCCCAAAGACATCGGCGGCGCGGTTGAGACCTGCGATCATCAGTGCGTTCCAGGAGACAATGAGCTTGGTGTCGGTGGCGGCGGGCACCCGGCGGCTGCGCACCGCAAAAAGTTTTGCCAGGGCCGTTTCGACCACCGGCGCGAGCACATCGCCGCTGCGGCGCTGCAGTACGGTTGTGCGGCCTTCGAAGTTGCCCTCGGCAGAAACAAAAAAGGCCGATTCCAGGGCAGCCAGTTCCTCGCCACTCAAAATCACCTGCAACTCGGCAGCGCCCCAGACATAAAATTTGCCTTCCTCGCCCTCAGAATCGGCGTCCTGGGCGGCGTAGAAGTAGCCCCGCGCGTCGGTCATCTCGCGCAGCAACCAGCGGTGGGTAAATGCGACTGCCCGCTCAAAAGCCGGAGTGTGCAGCCCCGAGGCCCACAGATCGCTCAAAAACTCGACAATCTGGCCGTTGTCGTAGAGCATCTTCTCGAAGTGGGGCACCGTCCAGGTGCCGTCCACGGTGTAGCGGTGGAAGCCGCCCCCGACATGATCGAAGATGCCGCCGGTGGCCAGGTCTTCGCCCCGCTCGCAGGCACTCTGGGCCAGTTCCGCCTCCAGAAACCGGCCCATGCGCAGGGCAAACCCGGCGTGGGGGATCATCGGGAAGCTCGGACCCATCCCCTCGCGGGCAAGCAGGGCACGCATCGGAGGAACGGCCCGCCGCAATGGGTCCGCCGGCAGTTCTAAGAGCGGTTGCAGGCGGGTGGCCGCTTCGAGGGCGCCCAGCATCCGCTCCTTGTGATCGGCCAGCCGCTCGCGCTGGCCGCAGTAATAGCCGTGGATGGCTTCGAGCACCCGCAAGAAGCCGGGGCGGCCGTAGCGATCCTGCACCGGAAAGTAGGTGCCGCCATAAAAAGGCACCAGATCGCCGGGGGTGAGAAAAATATTGAGCGGCCAGCCCCCCTGCTGGTTCATCAACTGCAGCGCCTGCATGTAGATCGCATCGATGTCGGGCCGTTCCTCACGGTCGACTTTAATGGCTACGAAGTTCGTATTCATGAATCCCGCGATTTCGGGATCGGAAAATGCTTCGTTCTCCATCACCGTGCACCAGTGGCAGCTCGAATAACCGATCGAGACAAATAACGGCTTGTCCTCGTGCTCGGCTTTGGCTAGCGCCTCCGGCCCCCAGGGCAGCCAGTCGATCGGGTTGTAGGCGTGCTTGCGCAGATACAGCGACTTTTCGTGCAGCAGGCGATTGGGTGTGGCTGGTGTGCTCATGGATAATCCGCAGGTGTCAGGTGTCAGGTATCAGGCGCCTTCTGGCGCCTGATACCTTCAAGCTACACCGCGAGGGCGTTGGCGGCAGGCTCGATGTTGCGCAGCACCAGGGCGGGGGCCGTCCGCTTGGCAAGGCCCGTGAGCACCGCACCGGGGCCGATTTCCACCAGCTCGGTGATCCCTGAATCGGCCATGTACAAGATCGTCTCGCGCCAGCGCACCGGATGATCGATCTGCCGGCGCAGCAGCGCACGCATCGAGGCGACGTCGCTCACCGGCAGGGTCGGATCGGCGTTGAACAGCACCGGGATGTGCGCCGGATGCAACTCGGCTCTGGCAAGCACGGCAGCAAATTCGGCGGCGGCCGGAGCCATCAAAGGCGAATGAAAGGCGCCGCTCACCGCAAGCGGGATCACCCGTTTGGCCCGGATGGCCGCAGAAACCTCCGCCACGCGCTCCGGCTCGCCGGAGATGACCACTTGCATCGGGTTGTTGTCATTGGCAATCACCACCCCGGGCCGCTCGGCGCACAGTTGTTCGAGTTTGTCGCGATCGAAACCGACGATGGCGCTCATCGCCCCGGCCTGCTGGGCGTCCATCAGCCGGGCGCGCTCAGCCACCAGTTCCAGACCCGTCTCAAAATCGAAGACCCCTGCCGCCCACAACGCCGCGTACTCGCCCAGCGAATGGCCCGCCACCAGTGCCGGCTCGCCAAGTTCGCCCTGCTTGCGCGCGCGCCGGGCGAGGGCCACGCAGACGGTAAAGAGAGCAGGCTGGGTGTAGAGGGTCCGGTCGAGGCGCTCCTGTGGCCCGGCGCACACCGCCGCCACCGACCAGCCCAAGATCCCAGATGCCCGCTCAAACAGTGCGGCCGTGTCGGGATGACCGCTCAGCGCATCGGCCATCCCAACGACCTGCGAACCTTGCCCTGGAAAGATCCAGGCTGTCGCCATAACAATCCCTCGTTTTATTCACAAGGGACCATCCTAACCTGTTTGCGATCCCCGCGTCTAACGCTAGCGCGCGGTGAGGCGCAGCGCCTTGTCGAGGCGCACCAGGATGAACTCGTTGTCGTCGGCTACCTCCGGCGTGCGGCCGACGCTGCCGGGGAAGTTGTTGTCGTTGGCCACCAACAGCAGGCGCGGGGCGATGGGCAGCACGCTCTCGATGGTCACAAACGGAAAGGTGAACGTGCCGTTGGTGGTGCCGTTGCCCCCGACGTTGTTGGGATCGGGGATATTCAGCAGGTCCACCACCAGTTCCTTCTCGACGAAGCCCTGGCTGTCGAGTTTGCGAAGGTCGATCTTGTAAATGCGCTTGAACTGGGCAGGGTCGGCAAAGGCCGGGTTATTGGGGTCGCCCTGCTTGCCGTCGCGCTCGATCACCAGGAACTCGCTGTCGTTGATGGCGGTCAATTCGCCGATCGCCTGGCCCGACTCGGTGGTGTTCTCCATGCGGTAGAAGAAAATTTTGCCGGTGTAGGTTTTGGTGGCCAGGTCGAATTCGTTGATGATAAGGCGGTTGCGGTCGGGATCCTCGATTAGGGGGCCTTCGAGCAGCGCGTAGAGCTTGTCGCCGCTCGCGTTGAGAGCAAGGCCCTCGAAGCCGCGCGAGCCGCCCAGGTTGGGGGTGGCCCCATTTAACAGCGGATTGTCGGGCGATTGGACCAGCGGATTGGTGCCGAAGCCCGCGAAGTTGGGAAGGGCTACCGGCGCATCGAGCAGTTCGCCGGTGGCCGAAAAGTGCAGCAAAAAGGGTCCAAACTCCTCGCCCACCCAGAAGGTACCGTCTGGGACTTTGCGGAAAGATTCGAGGTCAAAATCCGCCCCGGTCAAAAGCCGATTGTTCTTGATACCCGGATCGACGGGGATGGTGCTGGTGGGATAGTAAGTGGCCTGCTCCGCCACGATCGCGAAGCCTGCCTTTGCAGCCGGATCTTGGAGCTGCAGCCACGTGGCGAAGTCAAAGGCCGGCAGCAGCGCGCCCGTGGCCAGCTCCACCGGAAAGACCCGGCCGCTGCCGCCTGTGGCAGTCTTGAAGTCGGGCCGCAGACCATAGGAGCGCAGCAGGTAATCGGCGGAGTTGCTCTTGGCACCAAAGCCGTTGTCGGAGAGCACCCGATAGGTGCCCGGCACGGGACCTGCGATCACCGAGGAAACGCCCTGGACGGGCTGGCGAAACAGATACGGGGCGACGATGCCGTTGCCGCCGGTGGTGAACTGGCCGGAGGTGGGACCGAAGGCGTAGGTCTCGGCAGGCAGCACCGCCCGGCCCACCAGTTCGGTCGCTCCGGCGGCACCAGCGGGCGCTCCTGCGACGCAGACCGCGAGGAGCATGCCGATCGTTGTATTTTTCATTGCGCTTTGCACCCAAACAAAACGCCGCCCACTGTACAATGCCCCCGGTATCGTGCCGTTAAGCCGGGGTTATCGGCCGGTTATCGGCTGGCGGTCCGTTGCTGTTCGGGCTGCAAGGGGTATAATCGCCAGCGTTCGCGGCCTGCCGAGTGAGGAGGAGCCTGCTATGCCCAGCAACTATTTGGTGAAGATCTTGCTTGCCGTCGCGGCGGTGGGTGCCTTCGCACTCGAACCCGCCACCGCCCAGATTCCGATTCCGACCCAGATTCCTAACCCTTTCCAGGGCACCGCCGCCGTCACCCCGGAGGCGGTGCGCAAGGTGCTGCAGGCGGTGGAGGCGGCGGGCCAATCCAAAAATATCGACGAAGTGCTCAAATACGTCGCCCCCTTTGCCACGCTCGAATCGACCCTCGAAGGCATCGGCTACTCCCAGACGACGCGGGTGATAGGCAAAGAGCAGATCCGCGCCCGCCTGCTCGAATCGTTGGAGCGCCTCCAGAGTTCCGAGTATCTCGACAAAGAACAAAAAATCGACATCATCGACAACGGCCAAGCAGCCATCGTCAGCAACGACACGATCGTTGGCGCCACGCTCAAAGATGGTCGACGCTTGATCATCAATGGTCGCGACACCTACGTGCTTGGGCAGGTGGGGGGACAGTTGATGCTCACCGCGGGCGTCAGTTCCCGCAGTGCCGATGTGCGCCCGGCGGCGGATAAACCGGCATCCAAATAATTACCCGCCAGAACCGGACACGAGCTTGGCAAGATCTGGCAGTTGCTTGAGCGCCTGCACCGTGCCGCCGCCCAACTGCCAGTTCTGGACGCTGCCGGTGTTGTAGAGCAGTTGCACCTGCAGTGTGCGGTTGGGCAGCTGGGCGATCGCCATTTTGACCGGGGTGAGATCGAAGCGGGTGCTGCCGGTGCTGCAGTCGACTTCCGGAAAGTACGTGCCCGGATCGGCGATGTAGCCTCCCCAGAAGCCGCCGTAAGGCCCAAAGCCCACCGGACCGACGACGGCAGGCGGAATGTACCTAGGCGGGCTCACCTCCACCTGACGGGCGCGCTTGGCGGCCAACACCTGGGTGATGCGCACCCGCGGTTGGTTGGCATCGAGCAGGATCATCTCGGTGAGGGTCGCCTGTTCGTTGGCGATGTCGCGCTCTTCGACGCAGTAGCGCACGGCGACTTCGAGGACGTTCTGGGTGGGAATGTCTACCCAGAGGCTCGAAAACCGCAGTTTCGGCTGGCTCGGGTTGAAGTCCTTGTCTTTGACTAAGTAGGCGGGGCCAACCGTGAACATCTGGCTGAAGGGGCCGTTTCTGGTGGCGACAGCCTCCTCGGTGGCGGTCGGTTGGGCCAGCACCGTGCGGGTCTCGATGGCGCAGCTAAGGATCGCTGCGCAAGCGAGGGCGGGGGGAAGGATTTTGAACATCGGGGCTCTCCTGGCAGTGCGTGCACAAGATTAGCCCGGACTTGTCCCCTTGCAAAGCGACTTTAGCGGGCGACGCCCGTGGCGCGGGCAGCCTGCTGCACGGCGGCCGAAACCGCCACAACCACGCGCCGGTCGAACACGCTCGGGATAATCGATTCGGGCGCAATTTCGTCGGGGCTCACCAGGGCGGCGATAGCCCGCGCGGCGGCCATCTTCATCGCCAAATTCACCCGGCGCGCGCGGCAGTCGAGGGCACCCCGGAAGATCCCCGGAAAAGCGAGCACGTTGTTGATCTGGTTGGGATAGTCGCTGCGGCCGGTGGCCATCACCGCCACCACCCCTTCGGCTTCTTCAGGCAAGATTTCGGGTACCGGGTTGGCCATGGCGAAGACCACCGGCTCGCCCGCCATGCTCCGTACCATCGCGCGGCTGACCACACCCCCTTTGCTCACCCCTAAAAACACATCCGCCCCCTGTATGGCATCGGCCAGGGTGCCGGTCTGCTCGACGGCGACCGCACGCTTCTCGGCATTCAAGTCGGCGCGCCCGGCGCTCACGATGCCGTGGGAATCGCACATCACGATCGCCCGCGCCCCGGCGGCGGTGAGCAACTGGTGAATGGCGATCCCCGCCGCCCCCGCCCCGTTGATGACGATGCGCACCGATGCGAGGGACTTGTCCACCAGCTGGAGGGCGTTTTCGAGGGCGGCGAGCACGACGATGGCCGTGCCGTGCTGATCGTCGTGAAAAACCGGGATGTCGAGCCGCTCCTGCAATAGGCGCTCGACTTCGAAGCAGCGCGGGGCGCTGATGTCTTCGAGGTTGATGCCGCCGAAGACGGTGCTCATACGCACGGCGGTCTCGACGATTTCATCGACATTCTGGGTGCTCAGGCAGACCGGAAAGGCGTCGATATTGGCGAATTCTTTGAACAACAGCGCCTTACCTTCCATGACCGGCAACGCCCCGGCTGGGCCGATGTCGCCCAGCCCCAGGACCGCTGAGCCGTCGGTGAGGACCGCCACGGTGTTGCGCTTGATGGTCAGTTCATAGACCCGCTCCGGCTCGCGGGCAATGGCCATGCAGATGCGCCCAACGCCGGGAGTGTAGGCCATCGCCAGATCCGAGCGCGTTCTTAGCGGAATTTTGCTGACGATCTGAATCTTGCCGCCCTGGTGGATCTGAAACGTTCGGTCGTCCACCTGCAGCAGCTTCAATTCAGGAATGGCGCTCACCCGCTCGGCGATCGCGTGGGCGTGCTCCTCGCTGGTGGCGTCGACTACCAGATCGCGCACGGTGTAGGCGCGCTCCTGCTCAATCAGCTCGATGTCGCCGATGTTGCCGCCCGCTGCGCCGATGGCGGCGGTTGCCTTGGCAAGCATCCCCGGCTGGTTCGGCAGGTGCAGGCGCAGCGTCAGGCTGAAGCTGGAATTGGGCGTAATCTGAGTCATGGGCGCCGCAAAACGAGACGTTCAAGTATAGCCTGCGCCGATCTGCCCTTCCCACGGCCGACCGGCAGTGGAAAGATCTCCCCGAACTGGGAACAAAAAATCTAATTCACGTCATAATATTTAACGTATCGTTGCCAAAAAGGTATCGAATGCTTCGTAAATCCTTGCTCAGTGTCTCACTGGGCCTGCCCGTGCTGCTCGGCGCCTTCGCCCCCGCCGCTTTTGCCGGCGATATCGTCGACACGGCTGTCAAAGCCGGCGATTTTAAGACGTTGGTGACTGCCCTGCAGGCCACCGGTCTTGACAAGACCTTGAAGACCAAAGGTCCTTTCACGGTCTTCGCACCCACCGACGAAGCCTTCAAGAAGCTGCCGCCCGGCACGCTCGATGCCCTGCTTAAAGACAAAGCCAAGCTGACGAAGATCCTCACCTACCACGTCGTCTCAGGCAAGGTGCTCTCCTCCGCCCTCAAGCCCGGCTCGGTGAAAACCGTCGAGGGCGCCCCGGTGAAGGTGCAAATCGAAGGCGGCAAAGTCGAAGTGAACGAAGCCTACGTGACCAAGGCCGACGTCGCCGCCGACAACGGTGTCATTCACGTCATCGACTCGGTGCTGCTGCCCCCTGAAGGCGGCGCCATGAAGGGCAGCAACTAAGCTTGCAGACTTTCAAACCGCTCTGGGGCGCGGTTTGCCCGCGCCCTTTTTGCCGGGCATCAAGGCACTTTGTAGCCCGAGACGCGCAGGCGAAGTTGCCCCTCTCTGGGGTCGCGCTCGAAGACGAAGACGCCGGTTTCTTTTTCGCCGCCGGCCAAAAAGTCGATTTCTTGCTCGGCAACTTCACGGCTGCCTTCCGCCGAGCGCAGTTCGGCCTCTACGCGCACCGCTTCCGCCGTCTGGCCGCCTTGATTTTCGACTGCGAAGGGCACGTAAAATTGTCCGCCGGCGGAGCGCACCGCCCCGGCGGGGGCCGCCACGAGGACCGCCGCTTTGCCGTTCAGGGCAATCCAGTCATAGATGACCAATCCCACCAGCCCGGCGAGGATGGCAACGCACAGTCCGAAGCTGACTTGCTCGGCCAAAGTACGCTTCGGTGCGTTCACACCACCAACCTTCCGGCGGCGCCGCCGATCGTGGCAGGCAGTCCCAAAAGCAGCGTGTGGCTCAGCCACAACTGCCACAGGTCGTCGAAGGCAAGGCGATCAAAAAACCACAGCATCGCAGCGGCGATCGCCAGCGAAACCAGGTAGGAAAACACCGTCTCGCTGAGGGGTTGCTGAAACAGGCCCTGTTGGCGGGCGCGCTTTTTTTGATCGGCAAAGTCCGCCTCGAAGACAATCCCATAGGAGATCAAAAGCGAAGCCAGGACGATCAGCAACAGCCAGGGTGGCGAGGTGGCGGCGGCCAGCATCGAGATCTCGTCGGTCGGGGCGATGTTGAAGGCGATGAACACCGCGCCGATGGCCGTAAAACCGAGATCAGTAAGGGTGATGTTCAGAGCGTCCTGGTTATCCTGGTCGGGATCTTGACTGGTGCCCTCGTCGCTGTCGGTGCGCAGCAGCAAATTGGCCAGCGCGACGCCCATCGTAAACGGGACACCCTCGAAGACGACTTTGCCCAATGCTTCTCCCAGGGCCGTCTGCGGGGTGATCTCGCGCAGGAGCACCAGCATCAGCAGGGAGCAGATAGTACCCAGGGCCATCGCTTCGACGCTGTCGCGCAGGGCGTCCTCGACGCGCACGTCTCTGGTGGAGCGAAAACCGGCGGTGCGGTTCAGCAGAAAGACCACGCCAAAGGTAAGCGCCAGGACCGCCGGCAGCCGGGGTGGACCGATCCAGGCCCCAATCCACCAGACTTCCATGGTGTAAAGCAGTGGGATACCGAATAGAAAGCCGCCGCACGCCCCGCGGACGATGTCGTCGAGTTCCTGTTTCCATGCCTGGAGGTTGCCCACGGTGGCGCCCGACTCCCGATCCACCCCAACAGTAAAGAATCAGGCGCGCATCCCTCTCTGCCGGGAGAAAGACCTGCGAACAAGCGACGCGATATAATGCCTGTCTTTAAGGGACACGCTTGTGAGCCTGCAGTCGTTGCTTGCCCCGTTTATCGTGCCCCCGGGCAAAAAGATTTCCCTCGCCAAAGATTATGACCCCGACTACCACGCCGACTACTTGACCAAAGAAGACGCCCAGGAGCAACTGCGCGAGGGCATCGAACGGCTGGCCAAATTTCAGGACATGCTCTACGCCCAGAACACCTACGCGCTGCTCATCGTGTTGCAGGCGATGGACGCCGCCGGCAAAGACGGCGTCATCAAGCACGTCATGTCCGGTCTCAATCCCCAGGGCTGCCAGGTGTTCAGCTTCAAAGCGCCCTCTTCTGAGGAACTGGATCACGACTATCTGTGGCGCTCGTTCAAGGCCCTGCCGGAGCGGGGGCGCATCGGCATATTTAACCGTTCCTACTACGAAGAGACATTGGTGGTGCGGGTCCACCCCGAGCTGTTGCAGGCCCAGCAGTTGCCCGCCGCCATGAAGGACAAGCGCATCTGGAAGCGCCGCTTCGAAGAGATCAACGCCTTCGAGGAATACCTGGTTCACAACGGCATCGTCGTGCTGAAGTTCTTCTTGCACGTCTCCAAAGACGAACAGAAAAAACGCTTTCTAGAGCGCATCGACCGCCCCGAGAAAAACTGGAAATTCTCCCTGGCCGACGCCAACGAGCGCAAGTACTGGGACGACTACATGCAAGCCTACGAAGACCTCTTCAACCACACCAGCACCGAGTGGGCGCCCTGGCACATCATTCCGGCCGATCGCAAATGGTTTACGCGCCTGGCGGTGGCGGGCACCATCTATTCAAAGCTGGCCGAACTGGATTTGCACTACCCGAATGTGAGCGAAGCGCGCAAGCGCGAACTGGCGAAAGTGCGCGAAGTGCTCGAAAACGAGGTCTGATCTGCTTCAGCTTTGCCGGTGGACGAGCGCGGCGCGCGCCTGGGCGAGCGGTTTGATCACCATCTGATCGATATTGACGTGGGGCGGCAGACTTACCACCCAGCGCACTGCCTCGGCGATATCCGCCGCCGTCAAGGGCTCCATGCCGGCGTAAACCGCTTTGGCCCGCTCGGCATCCCCCGCGAAGCGCACCAGACTAAATTCGGTTTCCACCAGTCCCGGATCGATCTCGCTGATGCGAATCGGTTTACCCAGCCACTCCAGGCGCATCGTGTCGTTGATGGCACGTACGGCGTGCTTGACGGCGGTATAACCGCCGCCGCCCACATAGGTTTCCAGGCCCGCAATGCTGCCGATATTGACCACATGGGCGGAACCGGAAGCTTCGAGGCGGCCGAAGAGCGCTTTGCTCACCCGCACCAGCCCGAGCACGTTGGTCTGATACATCAATAGCCACCGCTGCTCGTCCATCTCGACGATGCGGTCGAGCCCCAGGGCTCCCCCGGCATTATTGACCAGCACATGCACCCGATCGGGCAGGTGGGCGGCGAAGGCATCGACACTCGCCTGGTCGGTCACATCGAGGGCCAGGGGAATACAGCCCGCCTCCCGCGCCAGAGTTTCCAGCCGCTCGACGCGCCGGGCGCCGGTATAGACCGCAAAACCCTCGGCCGCCAGCACTCGGGCAGTCGCTGCACCGATGCCCGCCGACGCCCCCGTCACTACTGCTACGCGCCTGGACCCCATGTTGCACTCCTTGAAATTTTGCAGCGATATAGTCGTATCCCGCCGGGGGTACCGGTGTTTTATGCTACAGTGTAGGCCGTCATTGCATGCATAAGGAAGCGCAGACATGGCCCTTCGACTAGGTGACAAGGTACCGGACTTCACCCAGGAGTCCACCGAAGGCCTGATCCAGTTCTACGACTGGGCAGGGGACAGTTGGGTGGTCCTTTTTTCTCACCCCAAAGATTTTACGCCCGTGTGCACCACCGAACTCGGTGAGGTGGCCAAGCTCAAGCCCGAATTCGCCAAACGCAACGTCAAGGTGATTGCCCTGAGCGTCGACGATGTCGATTCCCACAAAGGCTGGGCTCAGGACATCGAGGAGACCCAGGGGGCGGCCTTGAATTTTCCGGTGCTCGCCGACGCCGATCGCAAGGTGAGCGACCTCTACGACATGATCCACCCCAACGCCAACGACACCCTGACGGTGCGCTCGGTGTTCGTGATCGACCCCAACCGGAAACTGCGCCTGACGCTCACCTACCCGGCGAGCACCGGCCGCAATTTCGACGAACTGCTGCGGGTGATCGACTCGCTGCAACTGACCGACAACTACTCGGTGGCCACCCCGGCCAACTGGCAGGACGGCGAGGACTGTGTGATTGTCCCGTCGCTCAAGGACGAAGCGGTGCTCAAAGAAAAGTTCCCCAAGGGCTACACCGTCGTCAAGCCCTACCTGCGCATGACCCCGCAGCCGAATAAATAGACACCCGCGACCCGCGGACGATGGGGCAGACGAATGCCGTCTGCCCCATTGTTTTGGATTGCAACGGCCAGCCTGAGTAATCAGAGCACCAAACGCAAGGAAAATATAACAAAAGATAATCAAATGAATAACAAATCATAGAATCCACTTACCAATAAACGGTGATAAGCTTTGTGGTGTCGGCAACAGGGATAGCCAACCGGCGCGGAGCATGGACCAACTGGGCGCTTGAAGGCGGTCTGGAGCATCGTTCGACAGACCGCCCGAGGCAAGCCCCGTCCGCGCGCCGGGTTCAATCCAGTACTGAAAGCTGGCATTCACGCGCAGTTCATGCAGGTCACGGGATCTGCAGCGGTTTTGCGCATCTTTTGCATTGCAGGAGGTCCACGTGTCCTATACGAAGACGCAAGCCAAAGCGGGTTATCAAGCAGGGGTCAAGGACTATCGCCTGACCTACTACACCCCGGACTACACGCCTAAGGACACCGATGTCCTGGCGGCGTTCCGCGTCACCCCGCAGCCGGGGGTACCGATCGAGGAAGCCGGCGCCGCCGTGGCCGCCGAATCTTCCACCGGTACCTGGACGACGGTCTGGACCGACGGCCTCACCGAACTGGACCGCTACAAGGGCCGCTGCTACGATATCGAGCCGGTGCCGGGCGAAGACAACCAGTGGATCTGCTATATCGCCTACCCGCTCGACCTGTTCGAAGAAGGCTCGGTCACCAACGTGCTCACCTCGCTGGTGGGCAACGTCTTCGGCTTCAAGGCGCTGCGCGCTTTGCGCCTAGAGGACATCCGCTTTCCCATCGCCCTGGTGAAGACTTACCAGGGGCCGCCCCACGGCATCGTCGTCGAGCGCGACAAAATCAACAAGTACGGCCGTCCGCTCCTGGGCTGCACGATCAAGCCCAAATTGGGCCTTTCGGCCAAGAATTACGGCCGCGCCGTCTACGAGTGCCTGCGCGGCGGCCTGGATTTTACCAAAGACGACGAGAACATCAATTCGCAGCCCTTCATGCGCTGGCGCGACCGCTTCTTGTTCGTGCAGGATGCGATTACCAAGTCCCAGGCGGAGACCGGTGAAATCAAGGGCCACTACCTCAACTGCACCGCCGGCACCTGTGAAGAGATGATGGAGCGCGCCGAGTTCGCCAAAGAACTCAAGACGCCCATCATCATGCACGACTATCTGACCGGGGGCTTCACCGCCAACACGACCCTGGCCAAGTGGTGCCGCCGCAACGGCATTCTGCTGCACATCCACCGGGCGATGCACGCCGTCATCGACCGCCAGAAGAACCACGGCATCCACTTCCGGGTGCTCGCCAAGTGCCTGCGCCTGTCGGGGGGCGACCACATCCACACCGGCACGGTGGTGGGCAAGCTCGAAGGTGAGCGCGCCTCGACGATGGGCTTTGTCGATTTGCTGCGCGAGGAGCACGTCGAGCGCGACCTTTCGCGCGGCATCTACTTCACCCAGGACTGGGCCTCGATGCCGGGGGTGATGGCGGTCGCCTCGGGCGGCATCCACGTCTGGCACATGCCGGCATTGCTCGACATCTTCGGCGACGACGCCGTGCTGCAGTTCGGCGGCGGCACCCTGGGTCACCCCTGGGGCAATGCGCCGGGGGCCACGGCCAACCGCGTCGCCCTCGAAGCCTGTGTCAAGGCCCGCAACGAAGGCCGCGACCTGATGCGCGAGGCGGGTGACATCATCCGCGAAGCGGCGCGCTGGAGCCCCGAGTTGGCGGCGGCCTGCGAGCTGTGGAAGGAAATCAAGTTCGAGTACGAGGCGGTCGACAAACTCTAGTGCGCCCCCGCGACGCCCGGACGCGTCCTATGGATCTCAAGACGATCACCAAGGCCACAGGAAAAGTGCTGGTAAGCTACCTCACCTACCAGGCCGTCCGGGTTGTCCTCGACCAGTTGCGCGAGACCGACCCCCAGCGGGCCATCTGGTTCAACCAGTTCTCCGCCGCCAAGACGCTGCAGGATGGCGAAATCTACCTGCGCGAACTGGCCCCCGCCGATCCGTCCCTCGCCCTGCGCGTCATGGCCGTGCGCGAGCACCTCGCCGAGCAGGTGGCCGACTTTCTGCCGGAGCTGGTGAGAACCGGCGTGCAGCAGTCGAACATGGATCACCGCCGCCAGTACATCGAGCGCACCCTGCGGCTGGAGTCCCCCGCCGAATCCGAGGCGGAAACACCCAACGATTGATTCATTTACGGAGTCCCATCCCATGCAAACGCTGCCCAAGAAAAAGTTCTACGAGACAATGTCCTATCTGCCGCCGCTCACCGACGCGGAGATAGCCAAGCAAATCCAGTACATGCTCGACAAAGGCTATATCCCCTGCGTCGAATTCAACGAGACGAGCGAGCCCACGATGGTCTACTGGACGATGTGGAAACTGCCGCTGTTTTCGGTACGCTCTCCCCAGGAAGTGCTCAGCGAAGTGAACGCCTGCCGCTCGTCCTACCCCGGCTGCTTCATCCGGGTGATCGGCTTCGACAATATCCGCCAGTGCCAGACGATGAGCTTCATCGTCTACAAGCCCTAGGCCCGAGCCCGATGTCTGCGCCCGCCGCGACCGGTATTGGTGGCGGCGGGCTCCTATTTTGTCTGCTACCGTGCTTTGGCCATGAGCGAATTTTCAAAATCCGAACCGACCGGTGCCCCGATCGACATTGCCGCAGCCCTTGAACAACTGCGGCGCAAGGAGGGCGACTGGGTGGAGTGGGGGCAGATCCTCCAGCAACTGCACGCGGCCAACCAAGATCCGCAAAGCATCTTCGAAGCCACCGGCTTCGAGCCAAGCCGCCAGAACCTCTTTGTCGTGGGTGCCCAGGTCTGGGCGGGCCTGCAGAGCGTCGGGACTGCCCAGGAGGTGCTTTCTCACTTTCGCCGCGAAGGCAGCAACGTGCTCTACGAGTTGCGCGTGCTGGGCCGCCAGGAGCGCCAGGCGGCGGCGGAACTGGCCCTGGCGCGCAAGCTCGACCCGGACGGAGCGCGGGAGGTGGCCAAGGCGATCAAAGACCTCGCCCACACCGGTCCCTTACCCGAGGGGTTTACCCGCCACCCCGGCGACGCGGTGGCCTGCCGCTGCTGGCAACTCGCCCGCCAGACCACCGACCTGCGCGAGCGCACGCAACTGATCGCCAAGGGCCTTGCCTTTGCCCACAGCGAAACCGCCCGCGTCCAACTTGAAAAACTGCTGGTCGACTTTACCGCTCCCAAAGTTCCGCCTGCTCCCCGTTTGCCCTTCTACCGGCTCGAAGACAGCGAGGAGTTGCCGCGCATCTTGCCGATGGCGAGCGGATTACCCCTGGGGGAAGCCGATTTCAAAGCCCTGCCCTGGCCTGAAGAAGTTGGACCCTTTCGCGCGGTGGCGGGCGAGGGCGGTTGGGTGGCTATGCCCGGCTATCAGATCGTCCGCAGCGCCGAGGCGCCCATCGCGATTGCCACCACCACCGACCAACTGCCCGGGGGCGACACCGCGGAGCCGGTGCTGGTGGTGGTTGACCGTGAAGCGCGCACGTGGTGCGACGACAGCTACTTCTTGGTGACGGGCGAACCGGGCCAACTGCAACTGGCCTGGTTCGCCGAGGCACCCGAGGTACCGCTGTTCGGTCAGGTGATTGTCGTGCTCAGACCCAAGCGCATCCTGGATGAAGAATTTACCAAAGATCCGTGGCAGCTGGACGAGTAATGAGCCCTGACCTGCCAAGCTGGGGCTTTCCAACGAAAGCACGGGGGGGCAGCCAACGAAAAATCAACGTTTCACCCGTACTTGATAGATTAGAGTTAGCGGCCGATCGGCATACCCGCCCTCGACTGCCCGAAATTTACAGGTCGGCTTTGAGATCCTCTTTGCGCCCGATATCTTGTTTGTCCAAAACAGGCAAACCAAGTACTCTCTTCAGCCCGAACCACCTGATGCGCAGCTTCCAAAACTTGCTGCTTTCCATACCGGAAATCACAGCCTTCAAGCCATCCACGTAGACCCAGGATTGGTCGAGCTGGCGCCGCAGCCGCCCGGTCTCCTCTTCGGCCTGGGCCAACTGATGGCGTAGTTGCTGCAACTCTCGCTGGCGTAGTTGCTGGACTTGCTGCAACTCTTGCTGGAGTTGTTCTGACTCTTGCTGGAGTTGTTCTGACTCTTGCTGCAACTCCCGCTGGAGTTGTTTTGATTCTTGCCCTGTCAAGGTATTCTGTCGCGTGCAGCCAACGGAGTTCAGCACATGCCTTCTAGCCCACCAAGGCAGGCTCTCAAGGAGCGGCTTGATACCGGCCATATAGTTTCTAAAACCATTGGTGGTTCGGCTGAACCCTCCCTCTCGATGTCTGTAAAGAAACAAAAAATCCGGTATCGTATCCAATGTGTAACCTTCGACCACAAGTTTTGCGAGCAATTCCCAGTCTTCGTGGTTAACGTCCCGACTTTCTCTGAAACCCCCCAGGGCGAGAAAGGTCGATTTTTCAATGATGAAATTGGTATCACCAAAATAGTTCTCATAAAAACTCGCTTCCGCACAAGCACCGATCGGATAATACGCAAACCTATACTCTTTCAAGAAAGGGCTCTGAAATTCACCAAAACCTCGAGAGTAACAAGTCAAGCAATCCGCCCTGGATTTCTCCATAGCCCAAACCATGCGCTCCAGCATGGCAGTTTCAGCTGCGTTGTCCGCGTCCATAAAGACGATGTATTGGCCCGTAGCCTGAGCCACTGCACAATTTCTGGCACTGCCCGGACCACCGTTCTCCTTGGCCAAAAAAAGCCAGTGGCGATTACGGTACTTATCCTGCATTTGTGAAAAGGTGCGCAGCGAGGAAGCATCTGTAGAACCGTCGTCCACGACGATCACTTCAAAATTCCTGTAGGTTTGACGCTCGATCGACTCAAGTAGGTCGGGCAAGTACTCACCACAGTTGTAATAAGGAACACAGATGGATACCTTAGGCTCCAATTGCCCAGCTTCATCTGCCAATACAACCAGATTTTTTTTGTGAACTGCCAACTGTTCGCAAAACTGCCTCCAAACAGTTCTTGCCCTTCGCGAGGAGTAAGCTTTGTTCAGGGGGGGAAGGCCCTGTAACAGGCACTCCCGAAGCTTGGCTGCAAAGGCTTTTGGATTGGGAGAAAACAGGCGGGAGGAATCTGCGAACATCTCCGGTATTCCTCCGGTGTTCGCAGCAATAATATTGATATTGAGCTCGATGGACTCAATTACGGCAAAGGGCAGGTTGTCCGAGAGCGAGGGCGTGACCACCAGGGCGTTGGCATGCCTGCAGAGGAAGTTTAGGGCTTCCGGTTGGGAATAATCGGTCAAGATGTCGAACTCGTAGACATCAAGGTACCCGGCCAAAAACAGGGGAATTGCTACTTTCGCCTCGCCAAGGTGCGTCAGACCGTTTTTGCCCAAGAAAGTCAATCTAATGTGTTTACTTGCCGTTCTCAACTCAGGAGCGAGCAGTTGTAAAGCCCTGAGGTAGACCTCCAGCCCTTTGCGAGTTTCAAGTCGACCAAAAAAAACAATGTGCTGCCCATCGAATTCGGCCTCGATCGGATCTAATTCGGTCTCAAACAGGTAGGGCAAAATTTTTCTGTTATGATTGATCTTCCAGCCGCGTTCCTCGGCCCATTCAAACATATAATTGCTTGGGCTAATGGCATGATCCGCAAATTCGAGACAGTACCTTTCTGCATAGTCAATTAGCAGATCGTCCGTTGATTGTTTTGGGAGTTGTTGCATACCTTCCCGGATCCACTCCGAAGAACTGTGGGTCATACAGACGAGGGTAGTCCTCTCGAAAGCTTGGCCGGTTCGCTTCGCTTGAATAGAGGCGAAGCCATTGGCATGCCAGTCCTGAAAATAGCAGACATCAAAATGTTGCTCACTCAGCCATCTATAAATACGTTGAGAACGTTCCACGAACCACTGATTTGCTCCACAGGTGGGACCGTTGAACAGGCAGGCGAGATCCGTACTCCAAACAAAATCGATTCCAAAGTTGGACTTATAGTAATCCCGCCAAGACGCCGACGTTCCAGTTTCAAAAATTGAGGTAAACAGAATTGTTACGTCCTGTTTCATCTCCAAAGCCAAAAACTTCGCCAGATAAAAACAGTGGGTGCCTATGCCGCCGTTTTTGATGGGGCCGATGATATCGGGTGTCACTATACAGGACTTTAGAATTTCCAGATTCATACACATTGTCCCCTTCGCTAGTCACGCAAAAATTTAGCCGACTACGATGAACGTTCCAATAGCAGTGTAAAGGCATTGTTGCCCCATGTATGGGCCGACTCTTGAACCCTCAATCCAACGGATTCGCACATTGCAGACAAGGCTTGGGCAGTAGGAAGCCACCACCAAGGGCCAAAATCATCCGGACGGTAATCCACCCTATCGGTGAGGCCAAAAGCACGGACCTCGAAGCCAGTCCAGTACTGTTTCAAAATTTCAAATTCTCTGTGATCTAGGGCAGGCACGAAGATAACGCCGGAGGGCGGTATAACATAACGTCCCTTCTCATTTTCGATTACACTTTGGGTAATCGCTGAAGTCAGTACTAAATATTTGCGGGTTATGTTGCGCAGTGAAATTAAAACCTGAAGCGGATTAATGTGATGGTACAGCACGCCCGCGCAGTGAATAGCATCGAACAGTATGTCGGGATGAGAATATTGTAGCTTGCACACGTCCTCGACAATGCATTGATAATCCGTAATCCCAAAGCCAACCATGCGCTCACGAAATTTATCCCAGAGTTCGGAACCCTCCAATGTAATGTCAATCATGGTCAAAGATGTTGCCCCATACCTATGGGCCACCGATATTTTCTCATAGACAGTGCCCCATAATCCGCCAACGTCAGCAAAAGTCATTCCACTGACAACGCGAGAGATGTACTCGTCCCGAACGTCCACGTAGCTCATTGCCCACTAACCTCTTCTCGCCAAAACTTTTCTCGTTCTCGACCTGACCGTTCGCAATTTCCAAAGTCTGCTGTTTTCCATACTCCGGATAGTCCTCAGTTCGCATTCGAGTTGTTCTTGCAGATCCGTCTTCAGTTTATCCAAATGGTCTCGATCTGATTGAAGAATTTCCACGGACTTCCGAGCTTGTTCCAATTGATCGTTTAAGTAATCCTTGCCCTGTTGCAACTGGCCGTTCCAGGCTTCCAACTCGCTGCAGCGGGCTTCAAGATAATCCTTGCCCTGTTGCAACTGGCCGTTCCAGGCTTCCAACTCGCTGCAGCGGGCTTCAAGATAATCCTTGCCCTGTTGCAACTGGCCGTTCCAGGCTTCCAACTCGTCGTAGCGGGCTTCAAGATAATCCTTGCCCTGTTGCAACTGGCCGTTCCAGGCTTCCAACTCGCTGCAGCGGGCTTCAAGATAATCCTTGCCCTGTTGCAACTGGCCGTTCCAGGCTTCCAACTCGTCGTAGCGGGCCTGCTGAAAAATTCTGTCCTTTTGCAGTTGCTCGATCTGACTTTGAAGTCGTTGATTCTGTGCATTTGCCTGCAGCACCTGGGCCTGGGTTTGCTGGAGCTTGCTCTGCAACCATTCTCTGGCCTCCTGGACAGATGCCAATAAATTTTGAAGCCGCTCCGGTCGGGCGTGAATTTGGCTGTGCAACGTTTCCACTTCGTGGATGTAACCGTTTTGCAAGCTGCCAATGGAATAGCTCCGCAAGTAGCTGGGAAGCTGCCAAAGCACATCCGGATCGGGTCTATGGTATACGGGTTCAACGTCTCCCCGCCATGCCACTCCCATAATCTGCATCGTTTGGTAGATCATGGTTTTCCAGCCCTTCTGCCTCAGGTAGTGCAGCCCCTCCGCCACATCGGGAGCCGCTAGATCATGAAACAGAATGAGTGCGTCGCTCTCTGCATACCGCTCGCACACAACGGCATCCCCGAGTGGGCCAGGGGCATCGTGGTTGCCGTCTATAAAGATAAGCGCCCACTTGCGTGCACCCCCGGCAACCAGTTCCTCGACTTTGTCAGGGCTGCAACCTTCGACAAGACGCGTCGAATCCAGAACGCCGGCCATCGCCAGCGAATCGCTGACGCTTGTGTAAAATTCTGCCCTCCCCAACAGCGGGTCGATGATGTCCAATTCGACCTTGGCCAAAGCCATGTGACACGCAGACCAGCCCATCCAGCAACCAATCTCCAGAGCTTTCTTGCCGGAAAATTTAAGCGCGGTATTGTAAAGGATGTGAACTTCGTCCCTGTTGAGAAAACCAACATGCGGGTAACGCCGGTCCACGTACCAATTGTGAGGAATTTCACGACGCAAATAGGGCCAGGGACAGGTGACGGGATCCCCAACCACCATGTTGGGAAAGCAGTGGTCGACTCGAACAGATTGAAGGCCAGGACATATATAGTCTTTTTTTAGAGCCATGTCGGTTGAACTCTCCGTTCGCTATCTTCGGTGCCGTCTATAGATTGTGTGTTCCCAGAAGGTCACAGGGGATTATCAGTGTTCCTCAGAGAATATGTCAATAGCAAAATTGTGAGGGTGGCGCCCCGTTGTTGCCCTGTGTCGACGCGATTGGTCCGAGTCGATCGCATCTGAGCAAAGAACACATAGCGCCCGCCAGCGATGAATTTTGAGACTTGCGTTTCTCAGTCACGACGCTGCAAAGGCAATTTCTTGCGATATCGCGGACAAACGAAGTCAGCAATCCTGAAATTTAACCGTCGAGCGGGTTGCAGCCCAAGGCTTACAGCCAGATGAGCGCGACACCCCTGCAGGCCAGATCAATTCTCCGCAGGCAAAAGCCGCCAGCCCCAAGTCCTCGAACTTCTTTTAGAGGGTCTTCCCCGGGGGGTAGGAGGACTGTGTCGGAAGCGCGGCCAAGCTGATGGTGCAGTTGGGTGTCTACTGCGTGGGAGCCAGCCAACGGGCCGGCCAGGCTCTCGCCAAAGCCGGGGACCGCCTCGGCAGGCCATCCGCCCGTCGCATTGCGCACCGAAAAACGGCGACAGGTTCTGCGCGTAGGGGCGCAATGGTCGCAGCAAAATCGGTTCGTTGACCACCGGCTGCGCGCCGGGAAGAGCCTGCCCCTTCAGCAGCAGGGTGTTGGCGTGCGCACAATCAATCCACGCGCATCGGGTTTGCCGTGCCTGTGCAATCTCCTGGCGTCGCTGCCGAAATTCGGCCAGCAGCCAAGCGCCAGAAGGGCACAATGCCTGCGCCCTCATACCCGCACAGCTACTTGCGCCTGTTCTGAGAGCCTGCTGGACATCACTTTCTTGAGTGCGGCCAGAGCGCATCCTGACTTGTAACACTCGTAGAGTCACGCCATTTTTACTTTCCGGATCTCTAAAACAACTTGACGCTGCAGTCCACTGGGACTAACCTATGCAATAATGACTTCCTGTTCGAGATTGACTGCACATAAATATGACCGATGGTATAGAGCTTAGAGTGCATGGCTTATCGGGCGATTTGCACCGCCTACCAGGTGAGAACTTCTCCATCCATTTTCGGCACGATATCGTCCAACTATTGGGTGATCCCCAGACTTCAAAAGTGGCGGTGCTCGTCACCAGTGAGTACGAAGGCATTTATAAAAATGGTGGCATCGGTACATACTATAGAGCCCTGAGTGAGATGCTTGCCGCCGAAGGCTGGTATGTCATCTTAGTACTGTGCTTTGCCCAAGAACACTTTACCGGCACATCGGATCTTGCTGCTGTCAAGCATGTTTTTTCTGCCAACGCCGTTGAGCAGGTTCTTCACCTTCGACCCATGCACCACGAGATCCTCCATGACCTGCGCTACAACGAAACGGATCAGCAGGGTTTTGGCTGTTTGCTGCTGCTGCAGGCTCTCATTGCCCACTTCCAAGGGGCTGCGGTTTACGTCGAATTTCCGGAGATGCTGGGCTTTGGTTTCTACACAGTTCAAGCCAAGCGGGCGGGTTTGCTCGGACCCAAGTGCATTGTTGCCATCACACTCCACAGCGGGTGTGAATGGTTGTACGAAGCCCAGGACAAGTATCTCGAGGAAAATATTGACTGGTTCTGGTCCGTCTGCCACCGAGAACAGATCTCCTTCGAGCAGGCCGACCTCGCCTTTTTTCCATCACAGTCTCTAAAAATGAAATTGGAAAGCTACAGCTGGCATACGGATCACGCTGTGCACATGCCAAATTTTGTCCCAGTGGTGCACTCGCCGGTTCGGCAGGAAAGCTGCGGATCGGAGATTCCCAAAGGAAAAGTACCTTTAGTCTTTTTCGGTCGATTGGAGGACCGCAAAGGCTTGTTTGTCTTTGTCCAGGCAATCAAGCTCCTACCCTCTGTTTTGAGGGATACCCTCCACATTTTGTTCGTTGGCAAAGTTGTGCAATTGCAATCCTCCCAGTTTAGCCATCTCGACAGCCGCCAGTACATAGAGCAGGAACTGTCAGGCGTGGCCTCCTTTGAGATTTACACGGATCTCTACAGTCGAGAGGCCATCCAGTTTGTCGCTTCCCTGCCGGAACCGCTTGTCTGCTTGGCGAGCCCCCAGGAAAATTTTCCCAATAGCAGCCTGGAGATGGGGCAGTTGCCTATCCGATTGGTCATCTCCGATACGGGCGGTTTTCAGGAGACTTTGCAGCTAATTAGCCGTTCGGCATCTGTCTACTGGTTCAAACCCAAAAGCGCCCAATCACTCTGCCAGACACTCACGCGCGCCCTGACCGATTCGCCGCAAACTATCGAATCCGCCGACACAGCCTATCTGAAGCAAATCAATCGTGAGTTGCTCGAGCGCAAGATGGGGTGTATCGACCGAGCGCTGTTGGAAGTCAAACACGCGATTGATAGTGTGCAGCCCATCGTCACCATTGCCATCCTCCCTCGGCAGTCCGGCGTCTATCTGCTGGACTGCCTTGCCAGTGTCGAGGCTCAGACCTATTGCAACAGGCAGGTCGTTATATTTTGCACAACCCAGGCCACACAGCCGCTGCAGCAAGTTTTGGAGCAGGCTGGAAGCTTGTATCCCAACTGCAAATTCGTCCACCTCGACTGCGACGATGCCGTTTTGGAGGTCTGCAAATCGCTGCTGAAGGCCGAACGGAACGGTTATTTCCTCGCCCTCGATGCGGACGACATTCTCAAGCCCTTCGCCATCGAGAGCCTGATTCTAGCTGCGAAGCGGGTGGATGCCGCAGTGGTCGCAAGCCCCGTCCCGCAGGGCAGCCATACCACCAGTGCCAGTTTTGCCGGTGGTTCGTTGCCGGGTATTCTCAATATGCCGGCCTCCGGCCCCGGCCGGTGTCTGGCTTCTGTCCAGTTTCTCAAACGCCTCGGTCGGACCCGGGGCACGGACATCCGGGCCTGCAGCCGGGAGCTTATCGCTGCAGCCACAGCCACAGGCGAAGTTAGCCTCTACTTTCCCTTTGCCCTGTGCGAACGCAAGCAGCCGCTGGTGCCGCCGCCGCAGTGGTACTTGTCGGGGCAAGCGCAATTTCAGCTGGAGCAATTGCTCGCGCAGGTGCCTGCCTCCGCCTGGCCCAAGCGCCAGATTCATCTGCTGGTCTCCGCCGTGCGCCAGCTGCTGCAGCTTTCAGCCAGCTTGCGCCTGCAGCTGCAGCAGGCAAAGGAGCAGGCGCAGCTGCAGAGTGAGCAATTCCAATCAAAAGTTCAACAGATACAAGCTAGTGCCCCTGCCCAGCCGACACCCCTGCCGCCCCCACCCGACAACACCCTTCACCTGGCCAAGATCGAACAACTGGAGATCGAGATTGCCGCTATGCAAAGCAGCAAGTTCTGGAAGCTGCGCTCCCGGTGGTTCAAATTGAAAAAGCACCTGGGACTGGCCGTAGACGAATAGGACCCGGCTCACCGCGGCCCGCGCGCCAGGCGATACCGAGATTGAATTGGCTTTTGCACAACTTTGATCAAGGTCTTATAATGCTTACGCCCCCGCAAACCACACAGACAAGCCTGAAATGTATGGCCGATAGCGACTACCCGATCATCTGGCCTGCGATCGAAGAGGAAATTGCCCCATTCTTGAAGTATTGCCGAGGAATCGTGCTCAATGCCGGCTCCGGCTGGCGGGCGGTCCAGTTGGGCCAGAAGCATCTCAGCATCGATATTGTTCCTGACAGCCGTCCGAATGTGATCGCCGATCTGCACGGTTTACCCCTACGCAACGATTGTGTCGATACGGTGGTGAGCATCGCTGTGCTGGAGCACACCCGCTTTCCATGGGTGGTGGCACAGGAGTTTTACCGGGTCCTGCGCCCGGGCGGCATGGGAGTGATTGCCGTCCCTTTTTTGCAACCTCAGCACAGTTCTCCGCACGACTACGTCCGCTTCACAGAAAGCGGATTGGTGGAATTGATGAGGTACGCCGGGTTCGAAGTGGTTGAGACCGCTCATGTCCATCATTTTGGCCAGACGATTGCCTGGCTTTTGTGGGAGTATCTGGAAGCCAACCGGCCCCACGGCTGCCTGCGTCCCCTATGGCTGCGGTTCATCCGCGCGCTCTCACAGGGCCAGTTGCTCAGGGGTAACAGCCCCAATACCCACAACACCCACTACGCAGTCGTCGTGAAGCCGGGGGGAGCAAGTACACCGCCAAGCTGCTATCGACAGGCCATCGAAAGTGCCGAAGGGGATTGGTTCTATCCACTGCTGGCCTGTCCGCGGAGCCACCAGCCGCTTCTTCGCGATGGCCAAGCGCTCGTCTCGGCAGATCGCCAGTGGCTTTACCCCTTTCAAGAGGGCCGCCCCCAAGTGCTCCACGCTGTGGAGGCGGCTTCTACAATCTGTCAGGAAAGATATTGATGAATACAAGTGGATGGCAGGCCGGTGCGGGCTGCAGCGAATGGACCCCGACCTTCCAGGCGTCCTGGGACAAGGCCGGCGACAGCAGCAGGCCGGAGAAGATCGCCATACTCGCCACCAGCGAGTACGAAGGCATCTATAAAAATGGTGGTGTCGGAACGTATTACAAAACCTTGAGCGAACAGCTGGCCGCCCAGGGCTGGCATGTCGTTCTGCTGCTTTGCGGGGTCTCGCAGACGTTTGGCGGCGGGTCTACTCTGCCTGCGGTCCGGCGCATCTACTCTACCCGGGAGGCAGAGCAGGTGCTGGTTCTCCAGCCGGTGCACGAAGCGCTCCTGGCGGCTTTCAAACCAGATGTCGTGCGCGAAGAGAGCTTTCGCTGTCTGCTGTTTGTCCAGGCAATTGTCCATTGCTTTGCGAACGCGCCGATATTCGTCGAGTTCCCGGAGATGATGGCCCTCGGGTTTGACACCATCCAGGCGAAGCGGGCGCGGTTGCTGCCTAAGACCTGCACAGTGGCCGTTACCCTGCATGGTGGACACGAATGGGTCTGCGAAGCGAACGAGCGCTTCGACGATCAGAACCTGGATTATTTCTGGCAGGTGAGTGCCTGCCAGCAGTACACGTTCGAGAATGCGGACCTGCCCTACTTTCCTTCGTACTACCTGCGCGACCGGGTCGCCAGTTACGGTTGGCGAACGGAGCGCGGCATTCATCTGCCCTACTGTGCTCCCATCGTTCGTTTGAGTGGCCCACCCGTGTCGGCCGGGGAACCCATGGGGATCGGCCGCAGACCGCTGGTCTTTTTTGGGCGGCTTGAAGAGCGAAAAGGGCTCTGTACGTTCGTCGAGGCGCTCAAAATGCTCGACGAGCAAATCCGGCAGCAACTGCACGTTTTCTTTGTCGGCAAATCTGTCTTTTTGAACTCCCCGGAGCTGGTCAACCGCACAAGCGATGAGTACATTGAGGAGCAACTTGCCGGTGTTGTGAGCTTTTCTATCCACTCCGATTTTTTCAGTAACCAGGCCATCCGCTTCATCCACGCGCTGGAGCACCCGCTCATCGTTCTGGCAAGCCACCAAGAAAACTTTCCCAACACGGCTTTGGAGATGGGGCAGTTGCCCGTGCAACTCATCGTCTCCGACACCGGCGGCTTCCGAGAAACCCTGGGGCTTTTAGGGCGCTCGCAAGGAGTGCACTGGTTCTCACCCAAAGACTCGCGCTCGCTGGCTCGAGCCGCCAAACTGGCGCTGGCCGAAGCGGCACCGGTGCAGGACATCCCGGATGCGGTCAGATTGCAGCAGCTCAACGAGAGCCTGACGCAGCAGAAATTGCAGCACATTGCGCAGGCCGGTGCCCGACCTGCTGCCCTGCTGCAGGATCATGACGCTACCGTCAGTGCCCTCGTCCTCTGCCGGGAGGGCAGCTCGGAACTGCTCGCCTGCCTCCGGAGCCTGGAGATCCAGACCCAGAAGCTGCAGGCGGTAGCCGTTCTGCTTGCGGGTCCAGTGGACAAAGATTTTCAAGCGCAGCTTGACACTCTGCCCCGAGACAAGTACACCTTCTTGCACTCGCCGGTGATGACAGCAACCGGGACACAGTGCCGCGACTGGTTCGCGCGCACCGGCAGCACCCATCTGCTGGTGATCGCAGCTTCAGACCAGCTGTTGCCTGGCGCGCTCGAGGTGCTGCTGAGCGCAGCTGTCTCCGCTCAGGCGGTCTTCAGCCCGGCGCTCGCTCAAGCGAGCGCCGGGCTGAAGACCGCCAATGTGATTCCCGTTTCTCTCAACGGCCTGCTGCGGGCGGTGGAGCTTGCCTATCCCTGCGGCCTCTACGAGCGCCGTCTAGTCGAAGCGCTCGCGCCGCTGGTGGCAGAAGGCCCCGCCGCCGGCCTGGAATGGCTGGCAGGAGCCGTTGCCGGCGGCGCGCAGATCGCTCATTATCCCTACCCGCTCTACACTTGCGGCCGGGCACCCACAGCGGAGCCGGGGGCGGTTCTTTCGGTGAGGGAGCAGTTTTTTCTGCGCACCTGCCTGGCCCGCCTGCCTGTTCAAAAATGGTCGCCCCGCGAATTCTTTTTGCTGTTGACGGCTTGGCAGCAGTTGGTGACTTCTCAAAAATCGGCGGCAGAGCAGTTACAAAGTAACTATCGCGAGCTGGAGAGAGCCTGGAAGTACGTGCACAGCTTGCAGGAATTCTATGCCGACCTGAAGCAGCAGGCCCTGGTCGAGCGCGAAGGATTGCAGACAGCAATTGCCGCCATGGAAAGCAGCAAGTTCTGGAAGCTGCGTGGGCAATGGTTGCGGCTCAAGAAACTTTTGAGACCGACATGGCAACCCCCCCCCCGCAGATAATCGCGGGTGAGACCCTGCGCGTCGCGTCGCTGAGCACCTGGGATCTCCAGGGAGGAGCCGCCCGGGCTGCCTACCGGTTGCATCGGGGATTGCTGCAGCTGGGCCAGGAGGCGACGCTCCATGTCCACATTCGGCACTCCGACGACCCGAGCACGCGGGCTGTCGTGCCGCTGGAAGCTTCTGAGCAACTGGAGACGCTCGACAATTTGGCCCGGGTGCAGGCGTACTACGTCGATCACAACCGGACGGACCTGTCCAATACGATCTTTACGCTGCCCTACCCTGGCGTCGATCTCAGCAGCGTGGCCGCCATTACCTGCGCTGATATTTTGCACCTGCACTGGGTGGCTCGCTGGCAGTCGCCCGTAACCCTGAGGAAGCTTGTCGAAGCACATCGCAAGCCGGTATTCTGGACCCTCCACGACATGTGGGCTTTCACCGGCGGCTGTCATTTCTCGGCAGGATGCGAGGGCTATCGCGAGCATTGCCGCAACTGCCCACAACTGCGCGACGATCCTTATCAGTTGCCGGCCATGCTGCTGCAGGACAAAATCGACTTTCTAGACGGCAAAAATTTTGTCGTGGTCGCCCCCAGCCGGTGGCTGGCCGATTGCGCAAGAGCAAGTACATTTTTTGCCCACAGCCGTATCGAGGTCATCCCCTATGCCCTCGATACGGCCGTCTTCGCTCCCGTCGCTAAGGCGGAGGCGAAAGCCGCCCTCGGCCTGGAGGCGCACTCTCAAGTGATTCTCTTTGGCGCCCACAACTGCACCGAGCGCCGCAAGGGTTTCTCCGAGATGATCGCAGCTTTGCGTCTACTTTTGCAGCAGCCGCAATTCTACGAACGCATCGAAAACCAGACCCTTCGGCTTTTGTGTTTTGGTTATATCGGCTCTTTGGATCTGGCGGATCTGCCGGTGGTGCACCTGGGCGAAATCCGCTCCGACGACGAACTGCGGCGCATTTATTCTGCGGCCGACTTGTTTTGTTTGCCGTCGCTGGAAGATAACCTGCCAAACACGCTGCTGGAAGCGATGGCCTGCGCCACGGCCGTCATTGCCTTTGCTGCGGGAGGCACCCTCGATGTGCTGCAAGATCGCGTGCACGGTCGGTTGGTGCCGGTAGGCGATGTGCAGGCCCTGGCTAGAACCCTCGGCGAGTGCCTGCAAGATCTCCAACTGGCCGAGTACGGCCGGCAGGGCCGCCGACTGATCGAGGCGCACTACGCGGGGACGACGGAGGCGGCCCGGTATCTTGAGCTGTATCGCGACGTGCTTTTAGATCAGCCGCGATCGGTTTTACAGACCACTACAGCCGCGCGGGATTCAGCAATCCAGGCGGCAGTGGAGACCACCAGCGGCCCGCCTTTCGCCGCGATGGCCACACAGGTGCAGTCCGCCTGCCTGAAGCTGGAGGTGCAGGATCTGCGCTCGCAGCTCGAGAAGACCCGGCAGCAACTGCGTGAGACCCAGCAGGAACTGGAGGCGACCCGGAAGGATTACTGGGATTCGCAAGGTCTGCTGTGGCAGACGCGGGGAGAGCTCGACCGGAGCCAGTATGCTCGGCAGGCGCTGCAACAACAAATCGCAGGCATGGAAAGCAGTAAATTCTGGCAGCTGCGCAACTCCTGGTTTGAGCTGAAAAATAAGTTGGGGATGGACACCGATCTGCCTCCAGGCGTTGAGGAGCAAAAGTAAAGAACCGTGAGACGCCCTGGGCTGCCCGGCCGCTGAGCAACACCGGCGATGGGGCACCCGGTGCGCCATGGCTTGCCGAGGATGCAGGTGATAAAGTGTTACCGCCCATAGGCGCACGCCATGCTGGATGAGCGACTCGTCAAGATTATCGAAGACAACGCCGAGGCGCGCTTGAAGCTCACCTCGCTGCTCGAACGGGTCACCGCCGAGCCGCCCAAGGCGCACGGCAGCGCCATGGATGTGATCATCACCCCCAACGAGGTGAACAGCCGCCACGGCACCGGGGTGCTCATCGACCGGCTGTTCGGCCATTGCCCGGATGTCCTTTCGATCCGCTCGCGCAATATCTATGGCGGCGAACAACGCTTTGGGGCGGTAGATCTGTGCCTTTCCCACCCGGAAGGGACGCGCCTGCAGGCGTTTTACAATGTCATGCGCGTCCTGGCGGGTATCGAACCGCGGCGCATCCTGTGCGTTCCTTATTACATCGAAGACGTGATGACGGCCCTGGCGATCAAAGAACTGTTCGACGTGCCGCTCGCGGTCTGGGTGATGGACGACCAGAACATCTCGGTGCAGACGATCCCGGACGGACTGATGGGAGAGCTGTTGCGCAAGTCCGGCCTGCGGCTGGCCATCTCGCCCGAACTGCAGCGGGCCTACCAGGCCAAATATGACCTGCCCATGCACTTTGTGCCCCCCGTCGTCCCCGATGCCCTGCTGTCGCGCGAGGCGCGGCTACCCGCACCAGATAGCGCCGAGGCCCGCATCGGGGCAATCATCGGCAACATCTGGAGCGATCGCTGGCTGGCGATGTTGCGCCAGACGGTGCGCAGCACCGGGATCCAGGTCCACTGGTATTGGACGGGCGGCTCCTGGCTCGACCGGGAGCAGACCGACCGCGCCACCCTCAAACGCGACGGCATCTTGCTCAAACCGCCCATCCCGACCGAAGCAGCCCTGGTGGACGATCTGCGCGGCCGGATGTTTACGGTGGTCCCCTCCGGGACGCTCGATGCGTTCGACGACAACCCGGCCATCTCCCGGTTGAGCCTTCCCAGCCGCATCGTGTTCATTCTGGCCACGACCAACACCCCGATTATTGTGCTGGGAAGCCCCGAGACTGCCGCCGCCCGCTTTGTCACCCAGTGCGGCATCGGTGTGGTGAGCGCCTACGAACCGGCGAGTTTTCGCCGGGCGGTCGAGCGGGTCACAGAGCCCGCCACCCAGCGCAGCTTGCGCGAGAACGCCGCGAGGCTCGCCCCCGCCTTTGCCGCCCGGGGCACCGACGAGTGGATCTGGGGGTCGCTCGCCGTCGGCCGCCCCAGCGACGATCGCTTTGCCCGTTTGGGTACGGCGGGTGGGTGATGGACAGATTGTCCGGGCCAGGTGTGAAACAGGAGCGCGGGATGGTTTCGTTTCTGGGCAGAATCAAAACGATCAAAGATCTGTTCTTAGATAAGCTCGACAGCATCCTCGAACGGGTCGAGGCCATCGAAGCCGCCGCGAATACGACGCTCGAGAGCGTGACGACTTCGCTGGAGGCAAGCACCTATCTAGTCGACAGCCAGAGCCGCGAGAGTCTCGATCAGGAGATGTTCCTTCAAAAAATTTCGGCCTTTCAGGCCTTTCAGGCCGAGGCGCAGCACAAGCAAGCCGAGCGTCTGGCCGCCTCGCTGGAGCAACTGGCCGCGGGCCAGCACCAACTGTTGGGAGCGCCGGCGGAGCGGCTGAAACCGGGGGACACCCCCATCGTCGTCCGCCTGGCGGATGCGCCCCGGCCGGCGCTGGCGCTTATTGCCCATTTGTACAGTTTTCTGCCTGCGCGCACAGCGGCGGTGGCCGCCAAAGCCGACAACGATGCGGCGACGTTTTTGCAGGAGGCGGGTTTTGCCCTCGAAGTGCTGAGCGCACCGCCGCTGGCGAAGACCGCTGTGGGTCTGGTGCGGGTGGCTCTGGAGGCGAGCGCCCTGCCGCTGCTGCAGGATTTTGGTGAGCTAGGTTGTGCCGTGGTGGCCTGTGAATACGGCGACAAACCGGTTTTGGACTGGGAATTGGGCGAGCAGGTGGCCCAGATGCGCAGGCGGGGTTACCACTGGCACATCGTGCTCTATACCACCGGTACCGACGACGGGACTTCTTTTTACTGCAACCGGAGCCTCGCGATCGAGAAGGCGCGGGAGGCCGTGCTGTTCTTTCGGGAGCACCCGCTGTTCGCGCAGGCCCACGATTGGTGTCGGGCGGTGCTGCCTGCCACTTACTTGCGCTGAGTTATCACTGGGCGATTTCGTCCCAGCGCTCGGTGTGCAGCACCACGCGGTAGTAAGGGAGCGTACCGGGGATCTCGATGCGCTCGGTGCTCTGGATCACCTGTTGGGCCTTGTCCGGGTCCGCCGACACCTCGACGCGCAGGCTATGATCCCCGCGAAAGACCCGCTTTTTGAGCAGGCTGCGGCCGTAGGTCCGGTCGATGTCGAAGGTGCGCTCGTTGAGGTGCTGCCCGGCGAGGTGGCGGTCGATGCTCCGCCTGTGCTCTTCGGCCAATGGCAGGCTTTCCAGCCAGTCTTCGAGGTCGATGGTGCTCTGGCGCACCGCCGCGTCGACGGCCTGGCGCAGTTGTTCGCCCTGCCCGGGTGGCAGTATCGACTTGAGATCGTTGTAGGCGCCCATCAGTCCCTTGAAGAGCCGGTCGGTGCGCCCACGGGCATCCAGGGCGAGCTTCGCCCCGAGCAGACCTTCGACAAAGAACTTCGCCACCGGCACCTCGGTGGGCACGCGCGTCTGGCGGTCGAGCAGGAGCATGTCGTACTCGGCGTGGCGCGGCTCCAGGGGCTGCACGAAGGCGCACTTTTGCAGCTTTTCGCGCTCGCTGGGCAACACGTCGCTTTCGAGGGCAAGCCGCACGTAGCGTCTGCCGGTGGCTGCCTCGCGCTCGACGACGTGGCGAAATACCTGGGAAGGGTCCATCTTCAGCAGGGCCAGAAACCGGGGGACTTCGGGCCGCCCGCTGTCGGTATAAAACCCCGCCACCAGTACCCCCGGCGAGATGCTGCGGTTGCGTCGGATAATTTCGGCCAGTTGCCCAGCCAGTTTGCCCGAGCCGCCGATGAGATCTAGACCCTCGTGCAGCATCGCCCGGCACAGAGCGAACGTCGGACAGCTGTTATCCGCTTCGAAGCGGCCTGCCCCAGCCACCGGGTCCTGCAGCGAGTTGCGGATGTGGTGGCCGAAGTATTCGACCAGACGGTCGGCGCCGTCGAGGGGCACATCGCGTTCGGAGAAAACGACGTTGTCGCGGTGCGGGTCCACCACGTGGATGACCAGTTGCTGAACGCGAACCTCACCCGGGTAGCGCATCGAACCTGGCCCCTGTCCACAGCAATTAGAACGATTATCCCCCGTGCACCCAAAAAAAGTAGCCGCGCACTTCGGTGCACGGCTAGGGCAAGGAGTGGACTGCAGTCATAAGTTCTACTCAGGAGTTCAGCCACCGAAACACAGCCTGCAGGAGAGCCTGAACACCCAGTCCTCCATGGGAGGCTTTCGCCAATGGACTCATGGCCACCAATCGCCGAGAATATCCGCCAGCGCATAGGGACATTGTTCCGGGAAAGCGTCGTCCGGTAGCTTCGTCTCCCGACCGGCATCCCGGCAGGCGCGGCGATAAGCTTTGTCGATCCATTCGGGGGTAAGCAACTGATGCAGACTCGGCATATCGTTGAGGGCGTCCTCGGCGTTGCCCCGCTCCCGGATGAGCGTCTCCTCCCAGGAAGTGGAGCGCTTCTCGGGCTGATACTGCCATTTGAGCAGATGATGCAATATCAGTTTGAGGGAACTGATCAGTGCGTCCTGCCGCTTGCCAGGATGATGCCGCCGCCCAGCACCCGTTCGCCTGCGTACCAGACGGCGGCCTGGCCGGGGGAGATGGCAAACTGGGGCGCGTCGTCGAAGACAATGCGCGCTCCGCGAGCGGTCAAAGGCATAATCGTCGCTTGCACGGGCTGGGAGCGGTAGCGCACCTGGACTTCGGCCTGGATGGGCGCCTCGGGTTCGGCCATCGAGACCCAGTTGACCGGACCCACCGTACACTCGCAAGCCGTCGCCTCCTCGCGCGCTCCGACCACGACGCGGTTGTTGGCGGCATCGACGGCGACCACGTAGAGCGGGTAAGGGGCAGCGACCCCAAGACCCCGGCGCTGGCCGACGGTGTAGTGGTGGGCGCCGTCGTGTTCGCCCAGGATTTTGCCGCTGGTATCGACGATCTCGCCGCGGCGGGTCTCGATGTGGGCATTCAGGAAGCTGCGCATCGAACCGGCCGCCTCCACCAGACACAGATCCATGCTCTCGGGCTTGTGGGCGACGCTGAGGCCCAATTCGGCAGCCAGCGCGCGGGTCTGGTCCTTGGTCATCTCGCCCAGAGGAAAGACGGCACTGGCCAGCTGCTCCTGGCTCAGGTCGTAGAGAAAGTAAGACTGATCTTTTGTGCGATCGACAGCGCGCGCCAGCCAACGGCGACCCGTCCGGTCATCGAAGCCCGTGCGGGCGTAGTGGCCGGTGGCCAGGGTGCCGATCCCCAGTTTGCGGCGGGCATACTCGAGCAGTAGGCCGAATTTGAGTTCTTTGTTGCAGCGCGAACAGGGAAGCGGTGTGACTCCGCCCTGATAACCTTCCACCAGAAAATCGACGATCGTCTCTTCGAACTGTTGGCGGATATCGACGATGTGGTGGGGAATATCCAACTGTTCGCACACGCGCGCGGCATCTTTCATGCCGTCCGAGCAGCACGAACCTTTGCCGCGCATCAACCAGAGGGTGACACCGCAGACGCGGTAACCCTGCTTGCGCACAAGGGCAGCGGCTACGGAGCTATCGACACCTCCCGACAGGGCAGCGACAATCTTGGGACTGGAAGTCATGGATTGGAGATCCGGGTATCAGCTTCCAGTATGTCATTGCAACGCGTGGCTCTTGAAGGCTGCGACGCCACGCGTTGCAGCGTCACCTGCAACATCAGGTGACGCTAATCATCACCTCGGCCTTGCCGGGTTTGTCCACCGATCCAGCCGCTTCGCGGGTGACCAGCAATTGTGAAACGACAGAACTGTAAAGTCCCGGCGGCACCTCCAGGCGGGCGACGGCGGTGCCTTTGGTGTCGGTTTTGAACTCGCCGCAGGTAAGCGGTTCGCCGTCCACGATCGCCCAGAGGTGGTAGGTTTGGCCGGGTGCGGAGGCGGGCAGGTTCTGGATGGCGACCAGGGCGGTGCGTCGGTCGAGGTCCATGACGATGCTGCCGGAGGCGGCGGTGGTGGCCCCGGTGCCCCGCAATGCAAACAGACGGGTATTGGGCTGCTGCAGCAGCTGCACCAGATCGGCGGTGGTGGAAAGCTCGTGGCGCAAACGCAGGCTGTCGATGCCCAGGGCCAGCACCAGCACCGCCGCGGCCGCGGCGGCAACGGGACGCCAGGGGAGGACGGTCAACTGTGGGCGGGGCCGATCCGCCTGGGGCGGGGCGGCATCCATGGCGGCGAGGATGGCCGATTCGAGCCCGGCGGGAGGCTCGGCTGCAACGCCGTAAGGGAGCAAATCGCGCACACGGCGCAACCTTTCGACCTCGGCGGCGGCGGCGGGATCGCGGGCAATGAGCGACTGAACAGTGCTTGTCTGCTCGGGATTGAGCTGCTCGAGCACGTAATCAACCAGCAAAGCCTGGTGTTCTTCGGGCGGTTGTGGACCACTCATGACAGGGGGCTACTCGCTAAGGGGATGCCCGTCGCCCGCCCGGTCCGCCACAGGGTGACGGCGGAAGCCGGGGCGTTTGCCGGAGTATCAGTGCCCGGCGCGGCAAAACGGTTCAATGGACATGTACTCATTCTGTACGCCCCGGCCCGGGGGTTGGATCGTCCGTGGGCGGGACTCTGGGCGTCTCGCCGCTCCCTTTGCGGTAGACGGCGCACAGGCGGCTGGGATTGCTGATCCGCGCTTTGAACATAAAGTTGGGCGGTACGTTGATGAGTACGTAGTCGCTGGAGTGAAAGTACAGCTCAAACGCGCGGGCCATGCCGTGGGGCGTCTCGAAGCTGTAGGGCACCGGCTGGAAGACCAGTTCGGTAAACATCACCGCGGTGCACTCGGCCGCCCGGCGAATCTGCTCGCAAAAAGCTGCACCGTGCAACAGGGTGAACAGGGTTTGCTGCGCTTCGGGATCCAGCTCGAAAGTTCCGTCGAAGCGCATCGGGCGGATAGCGGCCATAGACGCTCGGGCACTGTTGGGTTGACGACACCGTTATCTTGCCATCGCATCACACCCCGGGCCAATCAGTGCGCGGAGCCCCGGCGCTGACGGGCCGCTTCAAATAACAGCAGTGCGCCGCTGACAGCCACATTGAGCGATTCGACTCCGGGGGCGAGGGGAATGCCCACGCGCTCAGGGAGGCATCGGCGCAACGGTTCGCTGAGGCCCTGCCCTTCGCTGCCCAACACAAAGGCCGTGGGCCGACACAGGTCGCACTCCCAGAGCGACCGGCCGGCCCCTGCGTCGGCGGCGAGCACCTGTACGCCCCGGCGCGCCAGATCCGCAACGCACGCGCTCAAATCCGGGACACTCAGCGGCGGCGAGCGAAACCACAGCCCGGCGCTCGCGCGCAGCACCTTCGGATGATCCGGATCGACGCTGTCGGCGCTCAGCACCAGACCGTCGGCCCCCACCGCCGTGCAACTGCGCACCAGCGTGCCGACGTTGCCGGGATCTTGCAGCCGCTCACCCAGTACCAACAGCGAAACGTCGCGCTCCAGCAGCGGGCGCCAGGCGTCTGCGCGGCGGCGCACAGCGGCGACGACCCCGCTCGGATGGACGGTATCGGCAAGTGCTGCGATAACGGCGGGTGCGACCATCTCGTAGCGGCCGGCTCTACCGCTCAGGACGGTATGCAGTTGCGGGTGCTCCGCGCTCCAGACCGCCGTGGCGCAGATGACATCTAGATCCCATCCACCCTCCAGCGCTGCGGCCACCGGATGGGTTCCCTCCACCAGAAACAACCCCTGCGCCTGGCGCTCCCTGGCCGAGTGCAGCTTTCGCAGTTGTTTGATGAGGGGATTTTGTAGGCTGGTGAGCATCGAAGCGTCGGCCGGGGCGTTTCTACTGTACCGAGGGTACAAGCGCAAAAGTGCTGCCGAAGACGAAGATGGTGGAGCGGCCCGGCACCCTGGGCCAAGGAGACGCATGCTCGAACGAGTCGTCGAGATCGTCGGGTCGCTGGGCTATCTGGGCATTGCAGGGCTGATGTTCCTGGAGACCATCGTGCCCCCAATTCCTTCAGAGGCGATTTTGCCTCTGGCCGGTTTCGCAGTAGCGCGGGGGGAGTTGCACCTAGCTGGGGTAGTGGCGGCGGGGGCGGTGGGGGCATTGCTGGGGGCGCTTCCCTGGTACTATCTGGGTCGGCGGGTGGGCTTTGGGCGCCTCGGTAAATGGGCCGACCGCTACGGCCGCTGGTCCGGCCTCTCAGCAGCGGTTGTCGAACGGGCCAATCGTTGGTTTGCAAGGCGCGGTGTCCTTGCGGTCTTCGTCTGCCGGTTGGTTCCGGGAATTCGCACCTGGATATCGCTGCCGGCGGGGGCAGCCCGGATGCCCCTGGCGAAATTTGCCCTGTACTCGGGTGCCGGCACGCTGCTGTGGACGCTGCTGCTGGTTTGGGCCGGGTTTTTGTTGGGGAGCAATTACCTCCGGGTGGGGCAGTATCTGGGTCCCGCCGGCAATGCGGTGCTCATCGGGGTGTGCGCGGTGCTTGTCTGGCGGCTTGCGGGCCGGTCTGCAAAACCTCGAAGTTGAAGTTATCGAAGCGGAAGGTAGCGTCCGGTCCGTTGCCGGTGAAAGCTACAAGGCCGGCGTGGGCGGTGGCGGAACCGGCAAAGAATACCCCGGCAGCGGACGGCTGGAAGGTCTTCGTAAGCGCCACCGCTGGAGTCACATCCGAATTGAGCCGGTAGCCGGGTCAGCGTGCAAAAACAGATCGAGCGTCCGGATGCTGGCCCACTCCAGACCCTTCACTTCACCAATCTTGGTGCTGAGGCCGTTTTGCTCCTGGTTGAACAGCAAGCTCAGACCAGCCGTGCCGTTGTAGACGATCACCAGCCGCACACAGGACCGTCAACAGTCCGCTGCCGCGAATAAAACGGATTGGAATCGCTGGAGGGAGGAATGCACTATAAGTCATAGTTTTTCTCACCGAATGTGATCACATGCGATCCGCTGGGCACCCTTATTCGTTGCCCAGCACACGACCAAAGTCAGTCGCCGCTACAAACTAGCCGGCCCGGTCGCAACTCTCTACAAAAAGCTCGTTGCCGGTGTGCCAAAGATTATGCCTGAATTGCAGCGGCCGGTCCCTCGGCGAAGATGACCCCCTGCTTGAGCGCCACCAACCAGCCGCACGCCTCCAGATAGGAGCGGACGCGCCGGGCTTTGAGACCCAGGTGCTCGGGGGTGACGTTCAGGCGGGTGGTGTTCTCCTCGACGGCGAGCAACACCGGCGGGTTCGCCCGGTCCATCAGGGCGAGCAGCCCTGCTCCACCGCAGCAGTCGACGGGGCTGACGACGACATCGACCGCCGCCGCCCCAATGTCCTGCGGCAGCGCTTCGGCACCTTTGATAAATTGCGGTGCGCGCGCAAGACCGGCCAGCACGCAGGGCAAAAAAGTCGGACCCAGCACTTCGGCAGCCACGCGCGGGTGCACCGGAGCGGGGGCCGGTTCGTAGTCGAAGGCGGGGGCGTGGGCGGCCGGAAGCCGCAGGTGGCGCACCACCAGGTGGCTGATCACCGCCTCCACCCCGCCTACCGGATCGACACCGTCGCCCGAGCGGTAGTCAGTATCGTCACTTTCAGGACAGCGCGACACAACAGCAATCGCCTCTGCCCCGCAAGCCGCCAGACGCCGGGCGGCGGCCAGCAAACGCCCCGGATGGCGCAGGGTGCCCCAGGCGGTGCCGGTGGCACCCACGCAAATTTCGACCCCAAGCGATCCTTCAGTTGTGCAGTGGCCCAGGATGTCAATTCCGAGAGTGTAGCGTGCCGCCTCCACTGCGTGCAGGTGCTGCTGACGCTGGGATGCGGATAGATCCGCATCCAGCACCACCCCCACCCGGTTGCGGTGCACAGGCCGCAGACGCCATTCGTCTTTGCAGAAGCGGTCGAGGCCGTAACCTTCGACGTAGAGGGCGTTGGTGAGTGGATAGCTGAGCTGAGCACCATTGAGCGCATTCGGGTGGGCAATCAAACAGTCGGCCGCCCCCGCAAGCAACCGGGCCACCGGAATCGCGTCCCCGGCAAAACCGCCCACCGCAGCGCCGACGCCGGTGGGCACGAGCAACAAAACCACCAGCGGCTTCACGCTCCGACGACGACCGCCTCGACGCGCACCGGTCCGCCCGCCTCGTCCGCCTCGACGATTGCCCAGCGCAGAGGTTCACCGTGCACTTGCAGAGCCTGCTCGACCTGGGGCGAAAGGGCCTGATCGCGGTCGAGTTCGATTTCCGCTTCGATGTACTGGACACACATAGACGCTCCCGGTCACTGGTGCTGTCATTATCGGCGAGGCGATCGGCCTCGGCAACGGCTGTGGCAAAATTGCGGGAGTCTTCAGAGCAATCCGCGATGCCCATCGCCCTGTTGAGCGTTTCCGATAAGACCGGTCTGGTCGACTTTGCCCGCGCCCTGGTGACGGAATTTGAATACCAGTTGGTCAGCTCCGGCGGTACCGCCCGGGCGCTTGCCGAGGCAGGCATTCCGGTGCAGGAAGTGGGCAATTTTACCGGTGCCGCCGAGATACTGGGCGGGCGGGTCAAGACGCTGCACCCCAAGATCCACGGCGGCATCCTGGCGCGCCGCGACCAGGATGCGGACCGGCGCGACCTGCAGACCTACGCTATCGCTCCTATCGATCTGGTGGTGGTCAATCTCTATCCGTTCGAGCAAGACCCGCGCATCGAGCAAATCGATGTGGGCGGCCCGACGATGGTGCGCGCCGCCGCCAAGAACCACGCCTTTGTGACCGTGCTGGTCTCTGTCGGTCAGTACGAGGGGTGTCTGGCCGAATTGCGCCGCAACCGCGGAGTGACGACGCTGCCTTTTCGCGCCGCCTGTGCCGCCGCCGCTTTTGCGCGCACCGCCGCCTACGATCGGGCGATCGCCGGGTGGTTCGCCGGTGCCGAACCGGTCCTGGGCGAGCGGCTGGGCCTTGAACTGGAGCGGATGCAGCCTTTGCGCTACGGCGAGAATCCCCACCAGGCCGCCGCCTGGTACCGCCACGGCCCGCCGACGGGCTGGAGTACGGGGCGCATCCTCCAGGGCAAGGCCCTCAGCTTCAACAACCTCATCGACCTGGAGGCTAGCCGACGGCTGGTGGCCGAATTTGACGACACCCCGGCGGCGGTGATTATCAAGCACACCAACCCCTGCGGGGTAGCGGCCGACGCCACGATTGCCGAAGCCTACCGCCGCGCCTTTGAAGCCGACAGCGTCTCCGCCTTTGGCGGCATCGTCGCCCTCAACCGGCCCTGCGACGCACCGACCGCCGCGCTGTTGGCGCAAACGTTTCTCGAGTGCATCGTCGCGCCTGCCTTCACTGCGGAGGCATTGGCTTTGCTGGAGTGCAAGAAAAACCTGCGCCTGCTGGAACTGGCAGACCTGACCACCCCACCGGTGTTTGACATCAAACCGATAAGCGGTGGCTTTTTGATCCAGCAGGTGGACCTGCCGGTGCGCGCCGAAGATTGGCAAGTAGTGACCGAGGCGGTGCCGGACGATGCCCAAATGGCTGAATTGTTATTTGCCTGGAAAGTCTGCAAGCACGTCAAATCGAACGCCATCGTCGTGAGCCGTCTGCACCAGACGCTGGGGGTCGGCGCCGGTCAGATGAACCGGGTAGGATCCGCCCAACTGGCCCTCGCCCAGGCGGGCGAGAAAGCGCGGGGGGCAGTACTTGCGAGCGACGGCTTTTTCCCGTTCGATGACACCGTGCGCGCCGCCGCCGAGCGGGGCATCCGCGCCATCGTCCAGCCCGGAGGCAGCCTGCGCGACGACGATTCGATCCGCGCCTGCAACGAACTCGGGGTGGCGATGGTCTTGACCGGCGAACGGCATTTTTTGCATTGATCGCCAGTACGACCGCGAGGAGCTGACCGGCAGGAACGGGGTGACGGTCCAGGTCCATGCCATCATGGGCGAAAGTTCAGGCTTGCCGGGGTTCACGATGTTCGATTCGCCCTCCTGCCTACCCACCGCCGACGAACTGCCCGACTCGGACGACACCCCCGTGGATAACGAGCTGCAAGATCTCATCCCCGGGTTGCTCAAGTTGCTGCTCGCTTCGATCTGGGCTGAGCGCTGGGACTGGTTCTGGGGCACGGATATGGGTATCTACTTCGACCCCGAGGATGTACCGGTAGTCCCTGACGGCTTTCTGGTTCTCGGTGTACCGCGGGTCAAAGACGAGAATTTGCGCAGAAGTTATGTGCTCTGGGAAGCGCAAGTGGCGCCGATTCTGACCCTCGAAGTGGTTTCTCGGCGGCGGCGGGGCGAGTACTACCAGAAAAAACTGGACTACGCGGCCCTCGGGGTGCGCTACTACGCCACCTACAACGCGCTGCGCCGGGCTAATGAGGAGTCTAAACTGCGCCAGCAGGCCCAAGGCCAACTGGAAACCCTCCGGCGGCGTTTGCAGGAACTGGGCATCGATCCGGACGGCTGAAAACCTGGCTGGGCAGCACTTATTACCCTGACCCCTGACACCTGCTCTAGAGTTTACAGGGGTAGCGCATCAGGATGGGCTTCACCTCGCTGGTGGTGAAAAAATGACCCTCGTTGCCGTCGGTGGCGAGCGCTTCACCCTGGGGCTCCTTCTCCAGCGCAATCGCCTCCGGCGCCCGGGCTAACAGTTGCTCCCAGTTCTCAGCCGCGCCGCGCTGCCAGCGAAAGGCCGTGAAATAACTGCGCAGCATCAAGATCTTGCCGTCCGGGCTTATCGACGCACCGCTCAGCAAATTGTCACCGATTTCGCGCTCGCTCAAATCGAGGCGCGCAATCGGCTTCAGAACCGTCTCAGCTGGAGTGAGGCTACGGGCGTAGACGCGGCTGAGGCCGGAAAACTCTTTGGTAAAAAGCACAAGTTGGCGGTTCTGCTCGTCGTAGACGAGCGCCTCGGCGTCGGCGGGCCGGTCAGGATAGCGCAACGGTAAGGCGAGCAGCACCTCGGCTTTGCCGCTGACGGGCTCCGGCTCGCGCACGACGTATATGGCCAGATCCTGGCGCTTGAGGGCATTATTGCCGATATCGCCAATAAATAGACAGCGGCCATTCCCGTCTGGACAGCGGCCCGCCGCCAGGTCTTCCCAGTCGACATTATTTGCCCCGGCGACGCTCACTTTGCCTTTCAACTTGCTTGAGTCATCCACAGCGTACAGATGCGCTCCGTCCCCCGAATCGTTGATGAACCACCAGAAATTGCCGGAACCACCGCGTACCATGCCGGAGACTTCTGCTAGGAGGGGCACGGGCAGTTGGGCTATCACCTGCGGCTGGCAGGCGGAACGGGCGGGGGCGGCGAGCAATGCCCAGATGGTCGCAGCGATGAGCCTGAGCGGGACGCGCATGCTTCTACTGTAGACCTGACCGCGAAAATCAATCGGACTACAGCCGGGCACTGCCCAGCAGCTCGTCTCTGAAGATCGTGATGTGGCGCCCCATCCGCTCGGCGGCCTGCTGCGCCTCGCGCCGCCCGATGCAATCGACCACCGCCACCAGCAGGTCGATCGCCCCAGGTAGGGTCTGCAGGCGCTGCTGGGTAGCATACCAACAACACAAACGCCGCATGTGGCCCGCGAGCCGCTCGAGCGCTTCGCTCAAAAAGGCGTTGTGGGCGGCGACGACTATCAGTTGATGGGCTTGCTCGTCTAGAGCCAATAAACCCAGATCGTCGAGGCCCGGGTGGCGCTCCTGCGCTGTGCACGCCCAGGCGTGCAGCCGGTCGAGTTCAAGCGGCGCGGCGCGCTCGGCGGCCAAGCGCACAGCAAAGGTCTCCAACTGGAGGTACAACTCGTAGAGTTTGCGCAAGTCGGAAAGGTTGAGGTCGGCGACGATGGTGCCGCGCCGGGGCAAGATCACCACTAGATTCTCGAACGACAGGCGAATGAGCGCTTCGCGCACGGGGGTGCGCCCCAAGCTGAGCCGTTCACACAATTGAGTTTCGTCGATGAATGAGGCCGGGGCCAAATCTAGGGCGATGATTTGCTCGCGGATAGCGTGGTAAGCCTCCTGGCTGCGCGTGGCGGGGGTGTGGATGACTTTGGCGCTTAGGAGCGAGTCTGGGATCATGGCGGCGGCACTGCCCTTTTTCTCAAGGGTACGCGCTGCAGTCGGGCAATCCCCGTCGGCCGCGGCTGCAGGACAATTGACTTTGATATATGACTGATATATCTTTGCGGTAACTGAGCCCGCGAGGTCGATGTGGATTGGTTGGACGCCTCTCAAGCCGCCCCTCCGGCGACGCTGGAGCCGACGTTGCCCGGCTATACCTACCTGAGCGACGCATTTTACGCCCGCGAGCGCGAGGATCTCTTTTTCAAAGAATGGATGTGCGTGGGGCGCGAGGAGGATCTGAGCGCTGCGGGAGACTTCGTGCAACTCGATGTGCAGGGCCAGAGCGTACTGATTGTGCGCAGCAACGATGGTACCCTGCGGGGGTTTTATAACGTCTGCCGCCACCGCGGCTGCGCGCTTGCGATGGATGCGGCGGCCAAGCCCTTCAAAAGCGACCAACCCGGTCCGAGCGGACGCTTTGCAGGGGCCATTCGGTGCCCCTATCATGGCTGGACTTACGATCTCGAAGGTCGGCTGCGCTGCGCACCGCATCTGCAGGACAGTCTCGACCAGGCAGCGTTTTCGCTCTATCCGGTGGGCGTCTCGCTCTGGGGCGGGTTCGTCTTTGTGAATCTCTCACCTGCCGAGGCCCAGGCGCGCGGCTACACGCTCGCAGTGCAGCTGGCGGGTGAAATCGCCTACTCGCGGCGTTACCCGCTTGCCGAATTGCGACTAGGGCGTCGCCTGGTCTACGACGTGCAGGCGAACTGGAAAGTGATCGTCGAGAATTACAACGAGTGTTACCACTGCGCCATCGTCCATCCCGAACTGTGCGCAGTCGTGCCGGCGTTTCGCGAAAATGGCGGTTTTGGACTCGATTGGGCCGACGGCGTACCCCACAAGGCGGGGGCGTCCACTTTCACCTTCTCAGGAACAACCGACCGTGCGCCTTTTGCCGGGCTTGACGAGCACGAGCGCACCAGGCACAAAGCACAGCTCATCTTTCCGAACTTGCTGGTCTCCCTCGCCTGCGACCATGTCGCCGCCTTTGTGCTCTGGCCCCAAAGCCCAGGACACACCCGGATCGTCTGCGACTTGCTGTTCGATCCGGGCGAAATGGCCAGACCCGGTTTCGATCCTGCTGACGCCGCCGAATTCTGGGATTGCATCAACCTTCAGGACTGGCGGGTGTGCGAAGGAGTGCAGCGCGGCATGGGCGCCCGGGTCTTCAAGCGGGGGTACTACGCGCCGATGGAAGATCTGGCGGCCGATGTGCGCCGCTATATCGCGGCAAAATTGGGAGAGGTCAAGCCATGAAGCACCACGAGATCATCGTGCTGGGCTGCGGCGGTCTGGGCAGCGCCGCGCTCTACTGGTTGGCCCGCGCCGGGGCAGATGTGCTCGGGCTCGAACAATTTCACCACGGACACGAATTCGGCGGCAGCCACGACCATTCGCGCATCATTCGGCTTTCCTATGACGCGTCTGAGTACGCGCGCCTTGCCCCGTACACCTACACCTGCTGGTCGCAGGTGGAACAAGAATCCGGGGTAAAGCTGGTGTATCGCACCGGTGGCCTCGACATCAGCCCGGTGGAGGCGGGGGTGCGGCCGGAGGTGCAGGACATCGCTGAGACGATGCGCGCGACGGGAATACCCTTCGAGGAGTGGACCCCTGCCCAGACCATGCGCCACTTCCCGCAGTTCAAGCTGCCGGAGAATGTGCGGGTGATCTACCAGGCCGACAGCGGTCTGGTGGATGCGCGCAAAGGCACCCAGGTGCACGCGCTGCTGGCCCGCGCCCGCGGGGCCGCTTTGCGGGAGGAGGTGCGGGTACGGGCAGTGCACCCCCTGAAGGACAGCGTGCAGGTGGTGACCGACACTGAGACGTTTTGGTGCAACAAACTGGTAGTCACAGCGGGTGCCTGGCTAGCCGGCATCCTCGCCGATTTGGGCCGTCCTTTGCCCATCACCGTGACCCGCGAGCAGGTCACCTACTTCAAGACTCCCCATCTGCGCGATTTTGCCGTCGGCCGCTTCCCTGTCTGGCTGTGGTATGGCAACCGGGAGCACTGCTTTTACGGGTTTCCGGTCTACGGCGAAGTGGCCGTCAAGGCTGCTGAGGATATCGGCGGCCAGCCTACGACCCCCCAGACCCGCGGCTTCGAGAAGGACGAACGCAGCGATGCGAGCCTGCGCAGCTTTTTGGGCCGATTTTTGCCCACGATGCTCGGTCCCGAACTTTATACTAAGACTTGCCTATATGACATGGTCGCGGATCGGGGGTTTATTCTCGATGCAATCCCCGGTCACGAGAATATTCTGGTGGCCCACGGCGCGGCCCATGCTTTTAAGTTTGCTTCGCTCATCGGGCGGATCATGGCTGATCTGGCCCTCGAAGGGCGTACCGGCTACGATATCGGCGCCTTCCGCTTCGACCGCCCGGCGCTGAGCGATCCGCACTGCAAGCCGGTTTTCAAAATTCAAAACCGACCGCTCACCGACTGGGGTGGGCGGGGCGAAGGCGACCGCGCCCTGCTCACCGGGGTATCCGTGTGAACCACACATTGCCCCGGAGCATCGGCTTTCGCGAGCTGCTGGTGTTTTTGCTGCTGACCGGTTTCGCGGCGCGCTTCATCGCGAGCGCCGCGACGCTGGGACCGAGTGCCCTGGTCATCTGGTTTTTGGGCTGTGCGGTCTTCTATGTGCCGCTGGCTTTGTGCGTCGTCGAGCTTTCCTCGCGCTATCCGCAGGAGGGTGGGCTCTACGTCTGGAGCAAACAGGCCTTCGGCGACTACGTCGGCTATTTGACGGGCTGGGCCTATTGGACGAGCAACCTCATCTACTTCCCGGCCGTGCTCTATTTCACCGCCGGCAATGCCCTGTTTATTGGAGGATGGCAGTCGTTCAACGAAAGCCAACCCTACTTCATCGTTTTCTCGCTGCTGGGGTTGGGACTGGCAACCGCCATCAACGTGCGCGGCCTGAAGATTGGCAGATGGCTCTTCGGTTTTGGCGCACTGAGTTCCTGGGGTACGGCGCTGACGCTGGTCGTTTTGGGAGGCATTGTCGCCTTTCGCTTTGGAGCGGCCACGTCCTTTACCTGGGAAAGCCTGGTCCCCGCTACCGGTTGGAAGGACCTCGTCCTCTGGTCGGCGGTCGCTTTTGCTTTGTGTGGAGCGGAAGCCGTTGCGGTGATGGGCGATGAGATTCGCGACTCCCGCAAAAACCTGCCCCGGGCGATGCTCCTGGCCGGGATATTGATCACAGCCACCTACATGCTCGGCACCGTCGGCCTGCTGGTCGCCCTGCCTGTGGGCGAAATCAGCAACATCCAGGGGCTGATGCAGGCTGTCACCGCGGTCACCGAGCGGCTCGGGCTGTGGGGTGTCAGTCCGGCTGTCGCGTTGATGATTACGATTACGGGCCTCGGACAGGTCGGGGCTTGGCTTGCCACCGTCTCCCGGCTGCCCTTCGTGGCCGGAGTGGATCACTTTTTACCCCCCGCTTTTGCCCGACTGCATCCGCGTTGGCAAACCCCCCATGTGGCGCTCTGGTTCCAGGCGGCGGTTGCTGCCGTTTTTGTCTTTCTCGGACAGTTGGGAACCTCCGTCAAAGGGGCCTACGACGTGCTGCTCAGCATGGGCGTCATTTCCGCCTTCGTACCCTATCTGTTGATGTTTGCGGCGTTGATTCGACTGCAGCGCCTGCCCGCCGGCCCCGAAATCGTCCGACCGCCCGGTGGCAAAGCTGTGTCGGTGGGGGTGGGGGTCATCGGATTGTTGAGCACGGCCGCTTCGATGGTCCTTGCCGCCCTCCCCCCCGAAAGCGAGCCGAACCCGTGGCTTTCGGCTGCAAAAGTGGTTGTCCCGACGCTGATCTTGCTGAGTGTCGGCTCGCTGCTCTATAGGTTCGGCAAAAGGAACAAGCCGGCTCGATCGGCGCTGAGCGGCAAGGCGCTCTTGCCGTGAGCACCCACGCAACTGACGGAAGGATCGCGAAGGTGATGGAAGAAGCTCCCCAAAAAACGGCTGTTCCCTGCGGGCGTCTATCTAGAACGGTCGTAACAACGGCCCTGACGGCGACCCTGCTGATTTCGCTGCCGCAACTTGGCGGTGCCCGGGAGCCTCCCCCGGCTCCCTACAAAGTCGAGCAAAGCGAGATTGCCGTGGCCATGGCCGACGGTGTGCGGCTCTGGGGGTGCCTCACCAAACCTGTCGCCGCGAAAGCTGGTGAGCGCTTTCCGGCGTTGCTCACCCTCGATCCGTATTCGGGAGGATGCGCCAAGCGCCGAACAGACTACACCGCACTGGCAGGCCAGGGTTACGCCACAGCCTACTTTCACGTGCGCGGCACCGGGCGCAGCGCGGGGCGCTTTCCGTCGCGCGAATATTCAGAAGCAGAACTGCAGGACGCGGTCGCCCTCATCGACTGGCTTTCCGGACAACCCTGGTCGACGGGGCGCGTCGGCATGTTCGGAGCCTCCTGGAGCGGCTTCAATGCGATCCAAGTAGCGATGCGCCGCCCACCTGCTCTAAAGGCGATCATCCCCTCCGTCGCCACCGAGGATATCTACCACGAGGATGTTCATTTTGCCGACGGCATCTTGCGCTTCGACGACTACAACATGCTGGCGGATCTGTCGCTGATTACCAGCCCACCGTCCGCCGACCCGCTCGATGAAGGCACCCTTAAAAACCGCTTCGACCAGACGCCCTGGAGCCTGGTGTACTTGCGACAGCAGCGCGACGGCGATTTTTGGCGGCGGCACATCCGGCTCGATGCCAACCCGCAAGCGCTGACAGTTCCGGTATTGATGATCGGCGGCTGGTACGACGGTTACCGGACAAGCATCGACCGCGCCCTGCGCCACCTGCGCACACCCGCCAAAGCGATCGTCGGCCCCTGGGATCACAGCAACGAACAGCCGCCGCCTGCGGCCAACCTCGAGCGCGAGGCATTGCGCTGGTGGGATTACTGGCTCAAGGACCAGCCCACCGGGGTACTGGAAGATCCCCAACTGATCGCCTACATGCGGCGGCCTCATCTACCGGGGCCGAAGCCGGGGCCAATCCCCGGCGAATGGCGGCAGTTTGCGAAGTGGCCACCCGCCGATCTGAGCGAGCGGCGGTATTTTCTCAGCAAGGATCGGCGGCTGGCCACCGAACCGACCGCCCCCGCCACCCATACCCTGCGCTACGTTCCCTCCGGGGGCATCCAGGCGGGCATCTGGTGGGGCGACCCGATGCCCGATCAGCGCGGAGCCGATGCCCACAGCTTGGTGTACGAATCGGAACCTGTGGGCGGCGAGGTGCACACCCTGGGCAGGCCGACCGCGACGTTGCGCGCCTCGGCAAGCGCCGTGCACGCCAACTGGTACGTGCGCCTTTCGGATGTGGCCCCGGACGGTACGGTCACTTTGATCACCGGCGGCGCCCTCAACGGTACCCACCGCAATGCCCCGACCGCACCCGAGCCGCTCGTTCCCGGCCAAACCTATACCCTGGAGGTACCCCTGCACTTCACCTCGTGGATCTTTGAACCCGGGCACCGTCTGCGCGTCGCTGTCTCCAACGCCCTGTGGCCGATGTTCTGGCCCACCCCCTATCCGATGACGACAGCGCTGGAAGTCGGCTCCCTGCAAGGATCGAGCCTGACCCTGCCGGTGATCCCCCCGGCCAACTTGCAGGCTGCCTGGGTGGCCGCTTCGCTTGCCAGTGCAAACGTTGCGACCGGCAAGCCGTCTGCACCACCCGCATCAAATTCAAATAAGGAAAACGACTGGATTGGTCCGGCCCGCATCGAGCGCGACGAGGTGTCCGGGAGCACGACTGTTTCCTACACGATTGCCAGGGCCCCTGGAGCAGGAGCCATCACTGTGCAGTACCGCCTCGAGGACACCCACCCGGAGCGAGCCGGCCTGGTGGGCACCTGCACGGAGCGCTTCACCGTAGATGGCCGCACCACCGAGTGGCGGGGACGCACCGAGATTGCCAGTGACCTCACGACCTTCCACTACCGCCACCACCGGCAGTTGCTGCGCGACGGCACCGTGGTTCGCGAGCGCACCTGGCAGGAAGCCGTACCGCGCGACGGCCAGTAAAAGTTTATACACCGGCAACCAGAGGAAATTTCGCAAGATGGCCAAGCACGGATTTTCCAGACGGGTCTTCACCACCGGGGCGCTGAGCCTGCTGACGTGCATTCCGGGCCGCACTGCCGCCCGGGGCGAAACCGGCAGCGATGCGGCGCTGCTTGGCCGGATTGCCGAGGGGGCGTGGCGATTCAAGCTCGAAAACGATTACGCTCTGCGCCTGAAGTACGGCGAAACCATCGTAAAGCTGCCGGATCTGACTTTTGCCGAAGTGCTGCGCGAGGCTCGCTTTGGCGAGGGCATCCAGGAGCAGTTGCAGCGGGTGGACCCCGCGAAGCTCGACCACCAGGACTGGCTCACCTACAGCGTCGTGCGCTGGCAAGCCGAGCAGAGTGCCAGGCAAGCGGAGTGGTTCTGGTACCGCTTTCAGGTCACCCCCTCCGGCGGCGGGCTGACGGACCTGGAGCGTATTTTTTCTGGCTACCGATTTGCGGAGGCGGGTGACGCCGAGGGCTATCTGGCGCTGCTGGAGCAGTACGGCGGCCTGTTTGCCGCCGTGCGCGCCAACCTGGCTGAGCAGGCCGCTAAGGGCATCGTCCTGCCGCAAGCAAGCCTCAAGCTCGCCACCAACTACATCCGATCTTTCATCGTGCCTCCGGAGGAACATCCATTTCAGGTGGCCGAGGCGCGGCTTGCCCACTTGCCCAAAGCCCGGAGGCGGGCTTTGCAAGCACAAGTGACCCAAATGATTGCTCGGCGAATCAGCCCCGTCTGCGCGGATTTGCTCGCATTTGTGTCTGGGGATTACGCGCGACGCGCTCCGGAGGCGGTCGGTCTCATTTACTATCCTGGCGGCGAGGGGGCGTACCGGGCGCTGGTGCGCTACCACACAGGGCTGGAGCTTTCCCCCGAACAAATCCACCGAATCGGCCTGGGCGAGGTGGACCGCCTCGAAGGGCGCCTGGCAAAGGTGCGGCGGCAGGTGGGCTTTGTGGGTACCCGTGCGGATTTCCATCGACAGTTGCGCAAAGACCCAAGATTCTATGCGAAGACGCCCGAGGAGTTGGGCGAGCGCTTGTTGCTGGCCGTCCGGGCCATCGAAGCGCAGATCCCGGCCTACTTCGAGAAGTTTCCCAAGGCTCCCTACGCCGTCAAACGTCTGAATTTGGAGCTTGAAGCAGGGAGCACCTGGGGATACTACCAGGATCCGACTGCCGCGGATCCCAAAGGCTACTACCTGTACAACGGCGCCGAACTCGATGAGAAACCGACCTACGGCCTCGCTTCGCTCATCTACCACGAACTGATCCCCGGCCACCACTTTCAAGTATGTCTGCAGGCGGAGAATGCTGACATTCCCCTCTGGCGGCGCGACTTTACCGCCACCGCCTATACCGAGGGCTGGGCCGAGTACGCCGCGAGCCTGGCGGAGCAGATGGGCATGTACAGTGATCCCTACTTGCTCTACGGCCGCCTGCTCGACGATTTGTTCATGTCGGCACGGCTGGTGGTCGACACCGGCATGAACGTCCTCGGCTGGTCGCGCGAGCGGGCGAGCGGCTATTTGGAGGAAAACTCGCTGCTCGCGCCCTCCGAGATCCGCTCGGAGACGCTGCGCTACGCGGTCGGCTCCCCCGGCCAGGCGCTTGCTTATAAATTGGGCCACCTCAAAATCGCGCAGCTGCAGGATTTGGCCCGGATGCGCCTGGGGGCGGCCTTCGACATCCGCCGCTTTCACAGCGCCGTGCTTGAAAGCGGCGAGTTGCCCCTAGCCACCCTGGAGCGGCATATCGCGCGGTTCATCGACCAAGAAACACTCCTGTCCCCAGCGGGGCCAACGCCGTGAAGGCATGGGCAACCAGGGTGATGGCCGCGATTGCCTATCTGGGGATGCTCCTGGTGGATCTGCCTGCCGCCTCTGCCCAGGCGGCGCCGGACACAGTGATCTGGCAGACGACCTGTCGCTTTAAACTCCCGGATGAACCGCGGCTGAAGTGTGGAATATTTTATGTCCTGGAGGATCGCTCCAAACCGCAGGGCCGGATGTTGCAGTTGCCGGTGTACGTGCTGCCCGCCCTGGATGCCCCGGCAGCACCCGACCCGCTCGCGGTGATCGTGGGCGGTGGGCGCATGAGCGCCACTGCGAGCCTGCCTCTGTACGCCGCCAGTCGCCCTTTGCGCAAGAACCGCGACTTGGTGCTGCTGGAGGTACGCGGTACGGGGGTGGCACAGCCGTCTCTCACCTGTGGCGGTGCCGACATCGAAGACATTCCGGCCCTGCGCCGGTGCTTCGCCGAGTACACCCGCCAGGGCGTCGACCTCGAGCGGTACGACGACGCGCACGTCGCGGCCGATTTTGCCCATTTGCGCCAGGCGCTCGGTTACGCAAGCTGGAACCTGTACGGCCTTTCGCAGGGTACCTTCACGCTGTGGACTCTGCTGCGCAACGCCTCCGCAGGGGTGCGCAGCGCCATCTTCGACTCGCCCTTTCCCCCGAACGCCGACAGCTACCGTCAGATCGAGCTGGATCTCAATGCGCTGGGCAGCCTCTTTACTGCCTGTAGCCGAGATACGGCCTGCAACAGCCGGTATCCAAAACTGCAGGAGCGCTATAACCGCCTGACTGAGCGGGTGGCGCGCACCCCGGTGCAGGTGGCGGGAAGGAAAATAGATGCCTACGCACTGCACGACATCGTCTCCGGCGCGCAGTCGAATACCGATCGGATCGGGCGGATCCCGGCTGCTGTGGATGCAGCGGCGCGTGGTCAATGGCGACGCTTTTTGCGGTTGCTACCACCCGCACACCGCCGCTATCCGTTGCCCGTGGGCTTTCCCAAAGACCGCCTTCAGGCTGTGGGTCCGTTTTTGAGTTCTACCTGCCGGGAGGATGTACCGTTTCGCTCACCGCCGCAGAGCCCCCTCAGCCTGCAGCAGCGGTGGGCAAAGCCTGTTGTCGCCGCCGCCCGGCAAATCTGGGAAATCCAGCGCACCGCCTGCGAACAAGCCTGGAAGGTACGTCCCGCCCCCGCCAGTTTCCACGAACCGGTACGCAGCGCCGTTGCGACCCTGATCCTCTATGGGGAATTCGATGCGATTACCCCGCGTGCCTGGGCGGAGCTTGGCGCCCAGGGGATGGCACGCTCGACTGTCCTCGCGGTGCCTGCCACTGGCCACGCCGTCATCCACCGGGAATGTCCCACCCAGTTGATGGGCCACTTCCTGGACAACCCGACAGGACCGTTTGACACGGGCTGCCTGGCGCGGATGCCCCCGATCCGGTGGGCATTGTTCCTGCCGGATGGACTAGCGTCGCCGAATCGCCACCACGCAGGGTTTGGGCGGGCCGCCGTCGGGGCTCGGGAAATTGCTGCCGGACGGGAGCGAGCGCGTCTGCACGAAGGTGCGTTTGCCGTCGGCGCTCAGTAATTCGTACTCGGTCTCAGGCCGGGTAGCGCCGTTTTTGCGCCAGCCGCCCCCCTCGCCAGGGTGCTGGACCGCCAGAAAAAGCGTTCGGCCGTCGCTGGTAAAAGTCGGGCCGGTCAGTTCGCACTCCACCGGACCGGTGGCGAAAGGTAGGGCCGCACCCGCCTTGGCCCCGTCGGTGGCCATAAACCACAGCGTGTTGCTGCCAAAGAGGCCACTGGTGGCACTGGCGCGGGCGTTGGTCCGGTTCGGGACCGGCTGGTTCTGATTGCCGATATCCGAGCAGATCCAGAGGTTGGCCTGACTGTCGAAGCAGAGGTTGTCGGGAAAGGCGAAGCCCGCCCCGCCCGCGGCAATCTCGCCGGAGGAGACAAAGGTCTTCCAGCGAAAGCGCAACGCCGCCGGGTCGTTTGCCTCCTCAAACAGACGGTAAATAGCGCCGTGGGGCGGTTTGTCGCGCTTGTCCTCGGTCTTAAAGGCGGTCACAAAGATGCGTTCATCCGGGCCGCCCTCGGGACTCGCCGCTCCAGAGGTATAGGCGACAAAGACCGAACCGTCGGTGGGATGAATTTCGAGATCCTCCGGGCGCGCGGTGGGAGTGCCGCCCACGGCGTTTGCCGCCAAAAAGGCGTCGATGAGCACGGCCCCTTCACTCTCGTAAAGATCGCCGAGGGTTTTATAGCGCTCTTTGAAGGCCGCCACCTGCTCCGGCGTATCCACCGCCACCGGTCCGCCGGCGGGCCGGTTGGGCAGGAGCACCCGGCCGCCCGCGGCGTAGGCGGGGTCGGCCGGATCAACGGGGGTGGCAAGCACCAAAGGTACCCACTCGCCGGTGCCGTCGGGCCGGTAGCGGGCGACGTAGAGCGTTCCTTCGGCAAGCAGGGTGCGATTGGCGGCACCGGCGGCGGTGCGGTAGGGCTGGCGGCTCACAAATTTCCAGGTATGACCGCCGGTGCGATCGTCGCCCATGTAGCAGGCAAGCGGCTTGCCCTCGACCGCGCGGACGGCGACATTCTCGTGGCGGAAGCGACCCAGGGCAGTCCGTTTGACCGGGACGGCCTCCGGGCGGCGCGGGTCGATTTCGACCACCCAGCCGTACTTGTTGGGCGCAAGCCCGAGGATCGCCCCGGCAAAATCGCCGAAACTGGCCGGGTCGAAGCCGACCTTGGCAGCCACCGGCACGCCCCGGCTATCGACGGCGTCGGGCACCTGGGATTGAAAATTTTCTTCGCAGCTGAGCACCGTCCCCCAGGGGGTCACTCCGCCGGAGCAGTTGGCGAAGGTGCCGACGATCCGTTTGCCGAGGCCGTCTTTGCCCGCTGCAAGCACCGCGGCGGCCGGTCCATCCGCATCGAGGAGCCGCTCGGGTTTATCGAGTCCCTCGATGCCTGAGACGCGGCGGTTGTACTTGCTGCCTTTGACGACCTGGTAGCGGCCGGACGGGTCGCGGCGCAGGTGCACGATGGAACCCCCCTGCTCGTAGAGCACGGCTTTTGCCAGGGCGCGCTTTTGTTCGTCATCGAGGCTGCCGGCCTGGGTGCGCAGCACTGCCTCGCCCGGCAAGGGTTTGCCAATCACACTGTTGTAAGTGTCAAGCCAGGGCTTCTCGCTCACGTATTCGTGGTTGACCCACAGCAAGCCCTCGCTATCGTCCGCACTCAGGGGTAAAAAGGCGGTGAAGTCGTTGTTGTAGCCGAAGTGGTCGGCCGGATCGGCGAACACCCGATCGCCCCAGGCGACCACGACCTCGTAGCGGTACTCGCGCGGCACGACCAGGGCATCTTTGACTTCGAAACGGGTCAATTCCCCAAAGGTGGGCGCCGTCGGTGCCGGCACCGCCACGGGGGTGAATCCCGGCAGTTTGCCCGCGCCGGGCACGAACGCTTTGCGGGCGGCTTCGGCTGGCACGGGCAGAAGGGTGGCAGCCCCGGCGGCGGCGAGAAACTCAAGAAAATCGCGGCGTTGCATCACACTGTCCATCAAAGTCCTTACGCCTTCTCAGGATAGTCAACAAAGGCCGGTGCTGTTAAGTTTTCTAAAACACCTGCGCAGCCACGACTCCATACCCGTGCTCCAGCGCGAGGGGCGCTAACGCAACCAGGCGAGCCACTTCTCGGTAAAGGGTCTCAGCCGTTCAAGCGCGCGCGACTCGTAAGTATCGGCCACTTTGCGGAGGATTTCCGCCTGGGTTGGGTAGGGATGAATGACCTGCGAGAGTGTAGCGAGACCCTTGCCTACTACCATCGCCAAGGTGATTTCGGAGATCATCTCCCCCGCGTGGCGGGCTACCAGCGTCGCTCCGAGGATCTTGTCGCTACCTTGCTTGAGAAGCACAGTGATAAAGCCATCCTCCTCGCCGTCCGTGAGGGCACGGTCCGACTCGGCAAGCGGCAGGTGGATAGTGTCGAAGGCGATGCCCCGCTCGCGCGCCTCGTCCTCCGATAGACCGATGTGGGCCACCTCGGGGTCGGTGTAGGTGCACCAGGGCATGGTGAGGGCACTCGCTTTTTTGCGGCCGAGGACGAGGGTTCCCCCGAACAGGGCGTTTTCGAGGGCGATGCGGGCGGAAGCTTCGGCAGCGTGGGTAAACTTCCACGGCAGGCAAATATCGCCACAGGCATAAATGCGGGGATTGCTGGTGCGCAACCGGTCGTCCACCTCGACGCCGCCTTTGCCGTAGCGCACCCCAGCCGCTTCGAGGCCAAGTCCTTCGACGTTGGGAACACGCCCAGCCGCAAGCAAGATCTCCTCGCAGGCAACCCTATCGCCCCCCGCCAGATGCACGGTTTTGACGCTGCCCTCGCGACTTACCTTCTCGATTCGGGCCTTGGTGAGCACCCGCACCCCGTCGCGCTCTAGGGCACAGCCTACGATCCGAGAGGTCTCGGGGTCTTCGCGGTCGAGCACGCGCTCGTTTTTGTGCAGCAGCGCCACCTGCGACCCGAGACGGGCAAAGCTCTGGGCCAGTTCGCAGCCGATCGGACCGCCGCCGATCACCACCAGCCGCTCCGGCCGCTCGGTGAGGGAGAATACCGTCTCGTTGGTGAGGCAGCCCGCTTCCGCCAGGCCCGCAATCTCGGGTCTGGCCGCCCGGCCGCCGGTGGCGACGATGGCGCGCCTGAAACGCAACTCCACCTCGCCCACCCGCACTGTGTCCGGACCGGTGAAGCGCGCCGCCCCCAAAAACACGTCGACGCCCCAATTTTTGAAGCGCTCCGCCGCATCGTGGGGGCTGATATCGGCGCGCACCCGCCGGAGGCGCTCCATCACCGCGCCGAAGTCAGCTTCGACATTACCGTGCACCCGGATGCCGTAGCGGTGGGCGTCCTTGACATCGGCCATCGCCCGGGCGGAGCGGATAAGCGCCTTGGAGGGCACGCATCCGGCCACCAGACAATCACCCCCCAGCAGGTGACGTTCCACCAGCGCGACTTTGCCTCCCAACAGCGCCGCGCCCCCCGCACTCACCAACCCCGCTGTGCCGCCTCCGACCACCACCAGGTTGTAGCGCCCAGCGGGCTTCGGGTTGACCCAGCCGGGCGGATGGGTGTGGGCCACAAGCCGCACATTGTGGGCGTCCATGGGTGCCACGCCGATCGGCTGTTCGCTCATCGCTCGACCCGAAAGATTGACTTCATTCTATGAAACGGATCCGCTCACCCGCCCCGCCGCGGCCACCAGACCCATCGCAGCTCCGATAAGTACGAGCCAGGCGGAGTTCCATCCCCAGCGCACCAGCAGCACAGCACTCAAAGCGGCGAGCACAGCGGTGGGAATATCGACAATCGCTGCCCCCGCAAGCTCGAAGGTGACCGCCGCCATCAGCGCCAACGAGGCAACGTTCAGGCCATCCAGGAAAGCCCTGGCCGATGGGGAACGGCCGATGCGCGGCGCAAACCAACCGGCGAGGGCCACGAAGATAAACGCGGGCAGAAAGATCCCCAATGTAGCCACGGCCGCGCCGGGCGCCCCGCCCAGCAGGTAGCCCACGAAGGTAGCGGTGGTGAACACCGGCCCTGGGGTGAATTGGCCCACCGCCACCGCATCGAGCAGTTGCACTTCGCTGAGCCAGCCGGTCTTCTCCACCAGTTCGGTGCGCAAAAACGCGAGCAGCACGTAGCCGCTGCCAAAAAGCACGCTGCCGATTTTCAAGAAGATCAAAAACAGAGGCCACAGTCCGACGGCCGTTCCTGCGACCGCAGGAGCAGCGGCGAGCGGGGCAACAAGCGGCCAGGGAGCCAGTTGCAACAATTTTTGCGGTGTACCCAACCGGCGGGCGGCGGTCACCAGCCCCCCCGCCGCAAACAGCAGCACCAGTTCGTCAACGCCAGCCAGGCTGAGGGCCGTCGCCGCCACCGCCAGGGCAATCAGCAGGGGCGTTTTGAGCACCGTCCGCCCCAGCCGCCAGAGCGCCTGGCCGACTATGGCGATGATTACCGGTTTGATGCCGTAAAAGGCCGCTTCCACCTGTGGGAGCGTACCGAACTGGACATACACCCAGGCGAGTATTCCGACGATCAAAGCCGCCGGCAGGATAAAGCAGACCCCCGCCACCACCAACCCCGGCCCGCCGGCCCGCACAAGACCGATATGGATGGCCATCTCGGTCGAATTAGGACCGGGCAGCAAGTTAGTGATCCCAAGCAAATCGACGAATGCTTCGCGCGTGAGCCAGCGCCGTCGCCGGACGACTTCGTCCTCCATCATGGCGATGTGGGCGGCCGGTCCCCCGAAGGCAGTCACCCCCAGGCGCAAAAACAGCACGGCCAGTTCGCTCAGGGAGGTCTTCTGCACGTTGCTCACAGCAAGTTTGGAAACGTACACCTACCAGGTTGCCCGCTTACCCCGGTTTCCGACAAGCTCGTGCGATACAAAAAAGCGGCCCGACTGCCGCCGGGCCGCTGGTCTTGGGATTGTCCGTCCCGCAGAATTAGTACTCCTCGTCGTGATCCGGGTGACCAATCTTGCTGAGATCCAGAATTGGCGACGGTGGTGCCTTTGCCGACCACCAGGCGGCCGGTGATCAGCGGCCTGCCCGGGATTTGCAGCCGCACCAGATACGCGCCCGGTTTGACATCGCGCAACCAGTCCTGGCCGTACTGAATCGGTGCTGGTCTGCTTGGGCGGATTGCTCAGGAGCGTCACCTTGGCGTCGGTAAAGACCGTGTTCTCTATCGTTTGGAATACCCGCTGGAACTGGCCTGGTAGAAATTGAGCAAGGTCGAATCGCCCACCGGCAGCCAATCGCGCGCCCCGCCGCCCAAAATCACATCGGGCGGCTGGGTGAGCGTCCTGAGGGAGCGGTAACCGGTAATCGGTTGGGCCGCGCTGCCGGTCGGGCCGTTGTCGGTGTAGTAGTCGATAAACTGCTGGGCAATCGCGGTGCGCGCCGAGCGCGCCCGGGAGTGGGCCGCTTCCGAGGCGCCCGTGGCGTCGGTGACGAAGGCGTCGCTTACCACTCCAGTCGCCCAGCCGTGGTTGCGCTTCATGTACTCCCAAAGGGTCTCGATGCGCGGGTTGTCCAATGTTCTCCTTGAGCGCGAAGGGGGCCACGGTGTAAGTGTTCTGAATGGTGTAGTCGGTACCACTGTCGCAGACAGTGCACCGAGGACATGTATCCATTGCAAACGCTTCATCGCGCAAAACTCCTAAGAAAAACAAAGCCAGATGCGCATAGTAATCGATTGCTGCTTGCGAAGATTGGAGCAAAAACTAACAGATACTAATCGCTTTCAGCCTTTAGAGAACGCAGAATCAAAACTATGCGATTGGAGCCATATCGAAGTGAATCTCATCCAAACCTAATCGTAATTGCGGTAGATTAATGAATAATTAAGATTTTTAAACTTCTTGATTTGGCGCTCAACCTAGAATGAAAACCGGTCTCGATACTGCACTTTGAGCGGTCGGTCCGATAATAGAAGTGAGTTTGTGTGTAGGAGTTCGTGGGTGGCCAGGCTGGTAAAACGGCGGCGATTTATCGTGCAGGTGTTGACAGCGGGCAGCGCACTGGCGTGGGGGGGGGCTGCTCATCTGTCGTCGGCTTCAAGCCCCAGCACTATTCGCATTCCCGGCGAAGGGGTGATCATCGAAGCCTATCGGGCTTTACCGGTGGGGCGGCCCCGGGCCGCTGTGTTGCTGGTGCCCGAGGAGGCCGGATTGAACGCCTTTATCGCCGGGGTGGCGGCAGAACTGGCCACCTTGGGCTTTGCGGTGCTGGTCCCGGATCTCTACTCGCGGCTCGGGGGAACGGCGGCCCTCAGCCCCAACCCGGCGGCGGCCCTCGAAAAACTCAACGACAGCCTGATTGCCCGGGACCTCGACTTGAGCTTTGCGTACCTAGAAAAGTTGCTCGGTCCGCAGGGCAAGATTGCCATTCTCGGTTTCGGCTGGGGGGGCAGCAAGGCCCTCACCTACGCCACCGAGAACCCCGACATCGCGGCGGTGGCGGTTTTCTATGCTCCCAACCCCGAACCGGTGGGCCGCGTGCTCAACCTGGAAATGCCGTTGCTGGGAAATTATGCGGCCCTCGACGAGGAAGTCACCTCCAAGCTTCCGGAGTTGGAAGCCGCTCTCACCAAGGCGGGCAAGACTTACGACTTCAAGATCTACCCGGGTGTGCGCGCCGGTTTTTTTGACGCGGCGCTTGCTGGACCCGCCGGGGCGGCAGCCTCCCGCGACGCCTGGGAGCGGACGGTGCAGTTTTTGAAGCACACCCTCGCCGCTCAATAGCTGTGAAAAAAGCCGGGGTGGCCCCGGCTGTCGAATCGGTGCTCCAATGCGGACGCTATCGGGCCGGAGTATCCAGCGTCTTCTCGGCGTCGATCCAGTACTTCTGGTGCGCCCAGCCGGCCACCAGCATGTGAATGAGAAACACCACCGACACGTCGTCGAGTTGTCCCACCAGCGGCACAAAGTCGGGGACGAAATCGACCGGCAGCAGAAAATAGACCGCGCTCAGGACGAGGGGCGCGAACTTGAGCGGTGCCGGAATCTGCGCGCTGCGATAAAACCGCCCGATGCGGCCAATCGTCTGCCACCAGTCGCGCGGGGTCGCCGGAAGGTATTTCATGGGGAGGTACCCTCTCAAAAAAGACTAAATCCAATTTAGCAAAAACTGTCAATCTACATGATGCGCAAGTTGGCAAATCCGTTGAGATTCGAGTGCAGCTGCTACTCGTGTTCGAGATCGCCCACGATCAGCACATCGAGGTTGCGCACCCGGCGGACCACCTGTTCGATCACACATCCATGGAGAAGCTTTTCCCAGCGCGAACGGCGCGATTCACCCATCACCAGCAGGGTGACGCCCTGTTCGCGGGCCAGAGCGTCAATCTGCTCGGGGATTTGATGGGCGGCGGCGGTGCGCTCGACAAAGATGCCGCCCAGTTGGCGCGCGAGGCTGTCCAGGCGCTCGACGGCCTGCGCGGTCGGCCCGTCGTCGTGCGCGCCGATGTGGGCGACCACCAGCGATGCACCCAGGCGGCTGGCAATGCGCGCCCCCCGCCGGATGAGTTGCTCGGCATTCGGGCGCAGATTGATGCAGACCAGCACACAGCCGCCTGGCCCGTTTGCGGCTTCTTCGAGTTTGCGCGTGGTGCAGTCGTCGGCCACTTCCCGCAGAGCCAGTTCGCGCAGAGCCGACAGATTTTCGGGGCGGAAGAAATTGGCAAGAGCCTGCTCGACTTTAGACTGGGCGTAGATTTTGCCCTCGCGCAGCCGCTGAGTGAGTTCGCCGGTGGGCAGATCCACCAGCACGACTTCGTCGGCCGCCTCGACCACCAGATCCGGCAGGGTCTCGCGGACTTTGACGCCGGTGGTGCGTTCGACGAGGGTATTGAGGCTTTCGAGGTGCTGAATGTTGAGGGTGGAGACCACATCGATGCCGGCGGCAAGCAGCATCTCCACGTCCTGGAAACGCTTGGTGTTGCCGGCAGCCGCGATATTGGTGTGGGCCAACTCGTCGACGAGCACGACGGCCGGACGGCGCTGCAGCACTGCCTCGACGTCCAGTTCAAAAAACGTGCGCCCCTGATAGCTCATTGCACGCTTGGGCACCACCTCCAGATCCTGGATGAGAGCCGCCGTCTCGGCGCGGCCGTGGGTCTCGATCACCCCGCAGACGACGTCGATGCCGCTGGCTTGCAGCTGGTGGGCTTCCTGAAGCATCGCGAAGGTTTTGCCGACACCGGGTGCGGCGCCCAGATAAATTTTGTGCCGACCGCAGCCGTGGGCACGGCGAGAGTCCGCGCCTACCAGCAAACAGCCGACAGCGAAGGGCGGCTGGGCGACGACCGAAGTCGGTGGGCCGACCATCGACGACTCGGCCTCTCCCACAATCAGCACGTCGATGTTGCTAGTGGTGCGCAGCAGCCTATTGATCACCGAGCCGCGCACCAGTTCTTCAGCGGGGGAGCGCAACGACTCGCCGACGATCACCTGGGTGATGTTTTTTTGCAGAGCAAAGTCGATCAGGGCCCCTGCCACATCGCGGTTTTGCAGCTGCACAAATTCGCCCGCCGCCGCCTCGGTGGCCGCGCGGTGCTCCTGCAAGGTGTGCGCTTCGGGGGGAGCGAGCGGCCTACCCGTCTCGACGTAGGCCACGAACAATTCGGCGTCGAGCCGCTCGGCAATGCGCGCCCCGCGGCGGATGAGCCGGGCGGAAGCCGGATTGGTGCTCACCGCCGCGAGCACCCGTTCGCGCACCCCCGCCGGACCTGCCACGCCGTTCTTGCCCGACAGGATGTCGGCGTCGACCACCTCCGCCACCGCCCGCAGGGCCAGTTCACGCAGGTAGACCAGGGTACTGCGGCGCAAAAAAGGGCTGCTGGGAGGAATGTACCTGGCCCCGCGCTGCAGCCGCTCCAGGACCGCCTCCGGGCTCGCATCGACCAGTTGCACCTCCTCAGCGCTGCGCAACAGCCGGTCGGGCACCGTCTCGTGCACAACCGCCCCAATCAGACGTCCGGCGGCCTCGGCGACGCTTTCGAGGTGCTGGATGTTCATGGCGCTCATCACGCTCACGCCGGCATCGAGCAGCACCTCCACATCTTCGTAGCGCTTGCGGTGGCGGCTGCCGGGGGCATTGGTGTGGGCCAATTCATCGATGAGCACCGTGGCCGGCCGCCGCTGCAAAATCGCCTCCAGATCGAGTTCTAGGATCGTGATGCCCTGATAATCGACCTGTCGAGGTGCAATCACTTCGAGAGCCGCAAGCAACGCCTCGGTATCGGGGCGGCCGTGGGTCTCCACCCAGCCGACCACCAAATCGACGCCGCGGCGGCGCAGCCCACGGGCTTCCTGGAGCATGCGCACGGTTTTGCCCACCCCGGGCGCGTAGCCCAGATACAGCTTCAGGCGGCCCCGCGACAGCTGCATCAGCTCGTGCAGCAACGACTGGGGATCGGGACGGTCTTCATCCGGGCGAAACATGGCAACCCACGGTCAAGGAGGAGCAATCAATCCCTTTTCAAGGGCCAAAACAACGGCCTGGGTGCGGTCGACCGCCCCAAGTTTGCGCAGGATGGCGTGCACGTGCACCCGCACGGTGCCGCTGGAGATGTGCAGTTGCCGGCCGATCTCGGGGTTGCTGGCTCCCCGGGCAATCCACCGCAGCACCTCCTTTTCCCGTTCGGTGACGGTGCCCGGCGAGGCGCCGGGAGCCGGGGCCAGGGCGCTGCGCACCTGGGCGAGTACTTTCGCGTCGAACCAGCCGTTGCCAGCGCTGACTTCGCGGATGACCGTCAGCAGATGCTCCGGCGAGATACCCTTCAGGCAGTAACCGTCCGCACCTTTCTGTAAAATCGCCTGCACCAGATTCGCTTCTTCGCGCGAGGTGAGCACCAGCACCCGCACTTCGGGGTACTCCCGCTTGAGGCGCTCCAGCGTCCTTTGCCCTCCGATCCCCGGCAGGCTGAGATCGAGCAGCACCAGCCGCGGTTGCAGACGGCCCACCAGATCCAAAGCCGATTCGCCGTCCTCCGCCTCGCCCATCAGCTGCAGCTCCGGTTGGTTGCGCAGAAACAGAGCAAGCCCCATGCGAAAGAGCGGGTCGTCCTCGACCAACAACACGGTGATCGGTTCGCTCACAGCTGCACCTCCGCCCCCGCCGTCGGCGCGGGCAAGGCCACGGCGAACAGGCATCCCCCCCCGGGCCGGTTGACCGCCCAGATCCGCCCGCCGTGCGCTTCGACGATCTGCCTGGATAGGTACAACCCCAGGCCGGTGCCGGGGATATGGCGGGTGTTGTCGGACTGGTAGAACCGATCAAAGATGCGCCGGATGTCCGTGGGCGGGATGCCCGAGCCGGTATCCTCCACCAGCAGCCGCACCTCTGCTGCCGCCTGCAGCAGCCGCACTATCACCCGCCCCCCGCGCGGCGTGTGGTTGATAGCGTTGCCCACCAGATTCGCCACCACCCGGCCCAGTTGCAAACCGTCCACCGCCAGGTGCACGCCTTCGGCTCCTTCGTAGACCAGTTCAATCTGGCGGCTTAAGGCCAGATCCTGCAGTTCCACAATCTGCTCGGCGCACAACTCGTCGATATTTCTCACCTGCCGGTCGAGTTTCGGACCTGAAAGGCGGTTGCGGTAGATGGCAAGCAGCGTGTCCACCAGGGCCAGCAATTTGTGGTTGCTTTTGAGCAATGTCTCGATCACCCCCTGTTGCTGGGGAGTGATAGCCCCAAACTGTTCCTGGCCGAAAAATTGCAGCGTCTGCTGGGCGCCCAGCAGCGGCGTCTTGAGATCGTGGGTGAGGGTTGCGACAAAGTCGGACTGGGCGCGCGAAAGCTCCTCTTCGGTCTGCAGGGCGGCCTTCTGGCGCGCCGCCTCCTCCTGGATCCGCCGGTACTGGAGTCCCAAGTAGGCCACCGTCAGCAGCGCGGCGACGGTGATCAACCGGTCGACCACCGCGACGCTGCTCGCGAGCGCCTGCCGGGGAAAGACCAGATTGAGCAGCGTGAGCGCCACGCTCAGCGCCGTCACGAATGCCGTGCTGCGCCGGTCCAAAAACCAGTTGGCAAGCAGGATCGGTCCGACGTAAAGGTAGCCAAAAATGTACTCCGGTTCGGTCGTAAATTCGAGAACCATGATGAAGGCGAACATCGAAGCGATGTAGGCCGTGATCGGTCTGAAGGGAAAAACGCGCTTTGGCATGGTGGGCCAACAGCCGACGGGCAAAATTAGTCGCATCCACAGTTTATCAAATTTTACGTTTTTAACTCTGCCAAGCGGGCCTATATCGTTCGTTATATACCACCTGTTTAACTGCATGTATCGGTAGTCCAAACTGTCGACTAATCCCTTGCCTGTGCATTGCGCTTGGGCGTCAATAGAAGTGTCCAGGCATCGAGAGCAATCGTGGAGAGACCTCTGATGGAACAGCCTTATGCTGTCTGCGGCGCCCTTGCGTTATGGCTCGGCTACCTGTACTGGATAGTGAACAACCCCAAAGAATAGTTCGTAAGAGCGAGTCAACATGAGTGGACCTTTGATCCTGCTGCTGCTGATAACCCTGGGATTGGCGGCGTATTTGCTGCTGGTCATGGTCAAGCCCGAGTGGTTCTAACCGAGGAATGTTTCGATGAGCGAAGGTCTATTGCAAATTGGGGCGACGCTGGTCCTGATGGTGGCTATCGTGCCCTTTTTTGGTGCCTACATGGCCCGTGTCTTTCAGGGTCAGTCTACCTGGCTGGACGCCGTGTTCGTTCCGCTGGAGGGGTTGGTGTTCCGGTTGGGCGGCGTGGAACCCGAGCGGCAGATGGATTGGTGGGAGTACGCCCGGGCAGTGCTTGTCAGCAACATCGCCATGTTCGTGCCGGTCTTTGCCGTGCTGCTGTTCCAGGGCAGCCTGCCGCTCAATCCGAACAATATTCCCGGCATGTCCTGGGATCTGGCGCTGCACACGGCCATCTCTTTTTTGACCAACACCAACCAGCAGCACTACTCGGGCGAGACCGGCGCCAGTCACTTCGCCCAGATGGTCTGCTTTCAATATCTGATGTTCACCTCGGCAGCCACGGGTTTGTCGGTGGGCATCGCTTTTATTCGGGGTGTGCTGGGTAGGCCCCTGGGCAACTTCTACGTCGATCTCACCCGTTCTATTTCGCGGGTGTTGATGCCCGTTGCGGGCGTCTTTGCGGTGGTGCTGTTGTCGCAGGGGGTACCTCAGAGTCTTTCCGGGATCGCCGAGGCCGGGCTTGTCGAGCCGTACCAAACGACCACCGACGGCAAGACGGAGACGGTGACGACCCAGAAGCTGCTCACCGGGCCGTTCGCCTCGATGGAGAGCATCAAGGAACTGGGTGAAAACGGCGGCGGCTCCTACGGCATCAACTCCGCCCACCCCTATGAGAACCCGAACCCGCTGACCAACTTGCTTGAGATTTTGCTGTTGCTGGCGGTGCCCACGTCGTTGATTTATACCTTCGGGGTGATGGCCGGCAATACAAAGCAGGGCTGGGTGCTGTTCGGTATGATCTTTTTGTTGTTTGCCGGCCTGACGGGTACGGCCGCTGTGAGCGAGTACTTCGGCAATCCCGCCGTCAACGCCCTGCTGGGCTCGGCCAATGCCAACTTCGAAGGGCAGGAGGTGCGCTTCGGCTGGGCGCAGTCGGCGCTGTACGCCACCGCTACCACCTCCACCATGACGGGCGCCGTCAACGCCATGCACGATTCGCTGACGCCCCTGGCCGGGGGAGTGGCGCTGTTCAACATGTGCCTGCAGGTCATCTGGGGCGGGCAGGGCACCGGCATTGCCTACATCCTGGTGTTTTTGATCATTGCGGTGTTTCTCACCGGTTTGATGGTGGGCCGCACCCCCGAGATTTTCGGCCGCAAAATCGAGCAGCGGGAGGTGGCCCTGGCCAGCATCATCTTCCTGGTCCACCCGATCATCATTCTGATACCGACCGCGCTGGCGGTGGGTATCCCGGGGATCGCGGCCAACTCCAACCCGCTCTATCACGGGTTGTCGCAGGTGCTCTACGAGTACGCGAGTGCGGCGGCCAACAACGGTTCCGGCTTCGAGGGGCTGGGGGACAATACCCCCTGGTGGAACCTCAGCGCTTCGGTGGTGCTGTTGGCGGGCCGCTACTTGCCCATCGTCGCCCTGTTGGCCCTCGCGGGCGGTCTGCAGCGCAAGGTGCCCGTGCCGGAAACCCCCGGCACCCTGCGCACCGACACGGTGCTGTTCGGCACGGTGACCGCGGGCACGATCGTGATTCTGGGGGCGCTGACCTTTTTTCCGGCCTTTGCGCTGGGTCCGATTGCCGAGTACTTTGCCAACCTCGCCGGTAAGACCTTTTAGGAGCCTCTCATGCAAGTGCGCAACAAACCTGTCCGTCCGGTCGACGCCGCCGTCCGCTCGGATCTCAAGCGGCGCAAGGTGGACCAGTCAGGGCTGTACAGCCGGGCGATTGCCGAGGCGTTCGTCAAACTCAATCCTCTGACGCTCTACAAGAACCCGGTGATGTTCGTGGTGCTGGTGGGCACGGTGATCACCTTGGCTCTCACCGTCAACCCGGACCTGTTCGGCGATCTGCCGGACAGCACCCGATTGCTCAATGGGCTGATCACCGCCATCTTGTTTTTGACGGTGTTGTTCGGCAACTTCGCCGAGGCGGTGGCCGAGGGCCGCGGCAAGGCCCAGGCCGACGCCCTGCGCCGCACCCGCCAGGACACCTCCGCCCGGCGGGTGCTCCCCGACGGCCGCACCGAGGAGGTCTTTTCCACCCAACTGCGCAAAGGGGACGTCATCCAGGTGGTGGCGGGCGATCTGATTGCGGCCGACGGCGAAGTGCTCGAAGGGGTGGCCTCGGTGGACGAATCGGCGATCACCGGCGAATCGGCCCCGGTGATCAAAGAGCCCGGTTCGGACGTGGCGAGCACCGTCACCGGCGGCACCCGCATCCTCTCCGACGCACTGCTGGTGCGGGTCAGCTCCAACCCGGGCGAAGCGTTCATCGACCGGATGATCGCGCTGGTGGAGGGGGCCCGCCGTCAGAAGACCCCCAACGAGATCGCCCTCACCGTGCTGCTGGCGGTGCTCACGCTCATTTTTCTCATCGTGGTGGCTACCATCCCGCCGATGGCGAACTTCGTCGGCGCCCCGGTGAGCATCGCAGCCCTGGTCGGTCTGCTGGTGGCGCTCATCCCCACCACGATCGGCGGACTGCTCTCGGCCATCGGCATCGCCGGCATGGACCGGGTGGCCCAGTTCAACGTGATCGCCACCAGCGGCAAGGCGGTGGAGGCAGCGGGCGACGTGGGCACGCTCATCCTCGACAAGACCGGTACGATCACCCTGGGCAACCGGCTGGCGGACGAGTTCATCCCCGTGGGCGGCCACAGCCTCGGGCGTTTGGCGCAGGCGGCCTGGGCCGCTTCGATCTTCGACACCACCCCGGAGGGCAAGTCGGTGATCAAGCTTGCCACGGCCCAGGGGGCGGCGGGCGGCTACGATCCGCAGGGGGCCGCCGGGATCGAATTCACCGCCCAGACGCGCATGAGCGGTACCGATTTTGGCGACGGCCGCCGCGTGCGCAAAGGCGCCGTCGATGCCGTCAAGCGCTACGTCCAGGCGCAAGGCGGTGCGGCGGGTTCTGCAGAGCTCGACGGTGCGGTTGAACGGGTCTCGCGCCTTGGGGGCACACCGCTTGCGGTGAGCGACGGCACCGAGATTTTTGGGATCATCTACCTCAAGGACATCGTCAAGCCCGGTATCCGCGAGCGCTTCGAGGAATTGCGGCGCATGGGCATCCGGACGATCATGCTCACCGGCGACAACCGGATCACCGCCTCGGTGATTGCCGGTGAGGCGGGGGTGGACGACTTTATTGCCGAAGCCACCCCCGAGGACAAAATCCGGGTCATCCGCGAGAGCCAGGAGCAGGGCAAGTTGGTGGCGATGACCGGCGACGGCACCAACGACGCACCGGCTCTGGCGCAGGCGGACGTGGGCGTTGCCATGAACTCCGGCACCCAGGCCGCCAAGGAAGCCGCCAACATGGTCGACCTCGACTCGGACCCGACCAAACTCATCGACGTAGTCACCATCGGCAAGCAACTGCTCATCACCCGCGGCGCGCTGACCACCTTCAGCATCGCCAACGACGTCTCGAAGTACTTCGCCCTCATCCCGGCGATGTTCGCCGCCGCCGGGATCGGTGCGCTCAACATCATGGCCCTCACCAGTCCCCAGTCGGCCATCCTCTCGGCGCTCATCTTCAATGCCCTGATCATCCCTGCCCTCATCCCGCTGGCGCTGCGGGGGGTCGAATTTCGCCCCTTGAGCGCCGACCGGTTGCTGACCCGCAATATCCTTATCTACGGATTGGGGGGCCTGGTGGTGCCGTTTGTGGGCATCAAGCTCATCGATATCGTCGTCACCGCCGTCGGCCTCGCCTAACCAGGAGCCTTCACCATGTCCACGTTCAAAGAAATCGGCACCGCCGCCCGCATGGCCATCTTCTTCTGGATCGCCTGCGGCCTGGCCTACCCGCTCATCTTCACGGGCTTCGCCCAGGTGGCCTTTCCCGATCAGGCCAACGGGTCGCTGGTGCGCAACGCCCAGAATCAGGTGATCGGCTCGTCGCTTATCGGCCAGAAGTTCACTTCCGTGCGCTACTTCCACGGTCGGCCCAGCAGTATCGACTACAAAGCGGAGGCGAGCGGTGCGAGCCTACTCGCTCCCACCAACAAAGTCCTCATCGAGCGGGTCAAGGCCGATGCCGCAGCGTTTGAGGCCCAAAACGGCACCAAACCAACCATCGATCTGGTGACCACTCCCGCTTCCGGTCTCGATCCGCACATTACCCCGGCCGGGGCGGCCGTGCAGATTGCACGGGTCTCCAGAGCCCGCAACCTTGCTCCCGAGCAGGTTCGAAAGCTCGTGTCGCAGTACACGGAGGGCCGCTTCCTCGGCATCTTCGGCGAGCCACGCGTCAACGTGCTGGCCCTCAATCTCGCCCTCGACGGAATTCGGCAATGAAATCCCTTGAAATGTATGCCACCGCTGATTTTGACAGCCTGCGGCGAGAGCTGAACCTGCGGCAGCCGGCTCCGGCACTGGTGCGCGTCTCGGTTCTCCATCCTGTTTGCGCTGCAGATTGGCAGACTCTGCCTTTACCTCTCACCTGCCGGGTGTTATGTGTGTTGCGCCAACAGCAGGTGATCGAAGCGGAATCGTCGCTGCCGCTTGAACCGGGAGACTGGATAGTGGCTGTCGCTGCTTTGCCGGCCTACGGGCCGATGCTGGAGGCTGCGCTGGGCGATTGGTTGCGGCGGGAGCGCCGCAGATGCTCGTTAGAATAGCGGCAAGTTCCTGGAACCTATGTCCAGGAGGGGTCTTCCATGGTTCGCCTACCGTCTCGCCTGTTGACGCTGGAGGAGTTTCTGCAGTTGCCGGAAACCGAACCTGCTAGTGAATATATCGACGGCCGAGTCCTGCAAAAACCGATGCCACAAGGTAAACACAGTGCTATCCAGACTGAACTCGCGGCTGCGGTAAGTGGGGTTCTCAGATCCAGGCGCATCGCACGGGCTTTCTCTGAACTGCGATGTACTTTCGGTGGACGGTCCACTGTGCCGGATATCTCTGTGTTCGTTTGGGAGCGAATTGCCCGCGACGAACGAGGCGCGGTTGCCAACATCTTCTGGATGGCCCCGGATTGGACTGTCGAGATCCTCTCGCCCGATCAAAGCCAAACCCGAGTGGTAAAAAACATTCTTCACTGCCTCAAACACGGTACCCAGATGGGCTGGCTCATCGATCCCGACGAGCAAACGGTGTTTGTTTACCGGCCGGGTCAACTGCCGGAGGCGTTCGAAGAGCCTGAAGTGCGTTTGCCTGTGCCCGCATTTGCCGAGCAATTCTCACTCACCGTGGGCGAGTTGTTCGCCTGGCTGCAAGACTGAAGCGGTCCCGAGCGCAATCACCAGCGGACATCCCAACCGGGGGTGGCGCAAGACCAGTGTCTGCAAGCCGAAACCCGTCTCGATCCATTCCGCGGTGAGGACGATGTCGGGTGGGCCGACTACGAGCAATTTTCCGTCTTTCAGCAGCGCAAGGCGATCCGCGTATTGGGCCGCCAGGTTGAGATCATGGAGGACGGTTATGACGGCCGCTCCTTGGCGGGCAAAGCCCCGCGCCACAACCAGAGTGCCGTGCTGGTGGGTGAGATCGAGGCTTGCGGTCGGTTCGTCGAGTAGCAGGTAGCGGGGCGAATCGGGGGGTGCTTCCCAGATCTGCGCCAGGACGCGGGCCAGTTGCACCCGTTGCCTTTCTCCTCCCGAGAGCGTCGGGTAAAGCCGTTCGGTCAAGTGAGCGACCCCGGCCGCCGCCATCGCCTCACGGGCGATGTGCCGGTCGCGCTCCCCTTCGAGGCCGCGGCTGTGGGGCGTGCGGCCCATCAGCACCACCTCGAAGGCGCGAAAGGCAAAGGCCAGGGTCGAACTCTGGGGCAGGACGGCGCGCACGCAAGCCCGCTCGCGGGCGGGCCAATCCGCCAGGGGTTTGCCCGCCATGGAGACGCTGCCCCGCGTGGGCCGGATTTCACCCGCGAGGGTCTTGAGCAACGTCGATTTGCCGGCGCCGTTGGGGCCGATGATAGCGATCACCTCGCCAGGAATCGCTTCCAGGCTCACCTGCTCCAGCAGCCACCGTCCTCCAAGGTGCACACCGACTCCCTCAGCTTTGAGCATCAGCCCCATCCCTGCGAGCGATCCCGCAGCAGCAGCCACAGAAAGAAGGGCGCCCCGAGAGCGGCGGTGAGAATGCCGATGGGCAACTCCGCCGGGGCGACGACGGTCCGGCACAGCCAGTCCGCTCCGATGAGCAGCGACGCCCCCAGTAAGCTCGCGTCGATGAGCAGATGACGGTGGTCCGGTCCTGACAAGAGTCTCAACAGGTGTGGCACGGCCAGACCCACAAAGCCGATGATTCCCGAGACCGAGACGGCCGCGCCGACCGCGAGGGCCGTAAGCACGATCGCCGCCGCCTTCACCCGCTCGCTGTCGATCCCCAGATGGCCCGCCTCCGCTTCGCCGAGCAAAAAGGCGTTGAGAGGCCGGGCGAGGGTGGGCAGCAGCACCATGGCCGCGAGCAGCGGCGGGGCCACCCCCGCCAGTGCGTTCCACGTGGCACCCCCGAGGCTGCCCAGGCTCCAGAAAGTGATACTGCGCAGTTGGGCGTCGGTGGCGACAAAGGTCAAAAGCCCCGTACCCGCCCCCGCCAGCGCGTTGACGGCAATCCCGGCCAGCAACATCGTGGCCACGCTGGTGCGCCCCTCTGCGCTCGAAAGACGATAGACCAGCAGTGTCGTGACCAGTCCCCCCACAAAGGCGGCAACCGGCAGGGTAAACGGCCCCGCAAGGCTCCCGGTTCCCAGGACGATCGCTCCCACCGCCGCGAGCGCCGCACCGCTTGAGACGCCGATGAGCCCGGGATCGGCGAGGGGGTTGCGAAACAAGCCTTGCATCGCTGCCCCGGCCACAGCCAGCGCCGCGCCTACCAGCGCCCCGAGCAGCACCCGCGGCAGCCGCACGGCGAGCAGCACCGCCTCCTGCTGCGGTTCGAACGCCCAGGGCAGTGCCACACCGATTTGCCCTGCCAGGATCGCCGCCACCTGGGTGGGGGCGATAGCCACTGCCCCGTTGCCCACAGCGAAGAGCACCAGAGCGACAAGCACTCCAACCAGGCCCAGGCGCGTCGCACCCGTGCGCAATGCCCGGCGGCCGTCGCCGGTGAGCGGAAAATCGGCCTCGCTCACACCTTGGATCCCACCGGGGATCTCAGCTGCCGGCTCAGATCGCGCACGGCCTGAGCGAGGCGCGGCCCGAAGCCCAACAAGTACAGATCGTCCATCGCCACCACCCGCTTGTTTTTGAGCGCAGGGGTGAGCGCCAGGCCCGGCAGTTGGGCCAGACCCTCGACGCCCCCGACACTCGCCAATCCCGCCGCGGGAACCAGCACGACATCGGGAGCCGCCGCCACCGCCGCTTCGGCGGTGAGGGGCTTGTAGCCTTCGTAGCCGTCCACAGCATTAGTCGCCCCCGCCAGGTTGAGCATCGCATCGGCGGCATTATCCCGTCCGGCCACCATCAGCGTGTTTGCCCCTCGTGCGTACAAAAAGAGCACCCTGGGCCGGACGCGCTGCCGGGCGATCTCACCCCGGGCAGCAGCCAGGTCTTTGCGCAATCCGGCAACCAGCGCTCCCCCACGCTCGGTGCGGTCCACCGCCCTGGCAACAGCCCGGATCTTCGCCTCCACTCCCGCCGGGGTGTGCTCGCTGCTGGGGATGACGGCAAGCTTGACCCCCGCCGCTTTGAGCTGGTCGAGGGCAGCGGGCGGGCCTGCTTCTTCAGTCGCTAAAATCAGCGTGGGTTTGAGCGAAAGCACCCCTTCGGCGGACACCTGGCGCTGATAGCCCACCTGGGGCAAACGGGCCGCCGCCGCAGGATAGGTGCTCGAAGTGTCCACGCCCACCAGCTGTGCACCGGCATCGAGCGCGTAGACGATCTCGGTGATCGATCCACCCAGGGCTACGATCCGGGATGCGGAAGGCTTCTCAGCCGCCCGACCAGCACAAACCACAGCCAGCAGGGCCAGCAACGCGAAGCCCAACCCCTTCCAGGCCGGCATTTTCCCCATCGAGTAACCTCCACCCGCGCCGACCCGCTTCGAGGGGGCGCTATCGTGCAGCGTAACCTATCAAGAATCAATGTCAACTAGGGGACGACCTTGCCACCTTGCTTAGGCGCGGGCACTTCCAGGAAGAATCGGCACGATCCGCTGTGCAGCTGAAGACAGTTGCAACCGTTCCGATTCGCTTGCGGTGCGCGGTCCTGGGAATTGCCCCTTGAATTTTGGTACCCTGGGGCAAAATTACTTTTGTCGTCGAGGTTCCAGGGGCCATGAAACATTTGCGGGGTCTGTCCCTTCTGTGCGCGGCTGTGAGCGGTTTTGCCGCCGCCGGCACTCTGCTTGCTGTCCCGGCGATGGCCGAATTGCCGCCGCTTATCCCGCGCGAGGTGCTCTTCGGCAACCCCGAGCGCACCAGTCCCAAGCTCTCCCCCGACGGCAAGCGCCTCGCTTGGTTGGCCCCCGACACGAACAACGTTCTGCAGGTGTGGGTCAAGACCGTCGGCAAGAACGACGACAAAGTGGTCACCGCCGACAAAAAGCGCGGCATCCGCTTTTTCACCTGGGCCTACAACAACCGCACGCTCATCTACCAGCAAGATCTCGACGGCGACGAGAACTTTCACCTCTATGGCGTCGAACTGCCCGCCGCTCAGGTGCGCGACTTTACGCCGTTTAAAGGAGTGCGCGCCGGGATTGCAGCGATCGATCCCGCCTACCCGGATGGGGTGCTCATCTCGCTCAACCAGCGCAATCCGCAGCTTTTTGACATCTATCGCCTTGATCTAAAGACCGGCGAGTTGAAGCTTGACACCGAGAACCCCGGCGATGTGTTGAGTTGGGGCGCCGATGCCAAACTGGCCGTCCGCGCCGCCCAGGTCAAGACTCCGGATGGCGGCACTGAAATTCGCATCCGCGACAGTGCCAAAGCTCCCTGGAAAAGCTGGCTCAAAGCCGGGCCGACGGAGATTCTGGAATTTGTCGATTTTACCGCCGACGGCCAATCCGCCGTCTTGCGCTCCTCGCTGGGTTCAGACACCGCCCGCGTCGTGCTCAAAGGCATCAACAAAAAAAACGACAAGGTGCTCGCCGCCGATGCGCGCGTCGATGCCAAAAGCGTGCTCATCCAGCCCAGGACGCGCCTGGTGCAGGCGGTCTCCTTTGCCCCCGGCCGCACCGAATGGAAGATAGTTTCCCCGTCGGTCGAGGCCGATTTTGCTGCCCTCGAAAAAGTTTTCGACGGCGACTTCGCCGTCGTCAACCGCAACGCCGACGACAGTACGTGGCTGGTGGCCTTCACCTCCGATCGGGGCTCGGTGCGCTACTACACCTGGAACCGCAGGACCAAAAAAGCGGCGTTGCTGCTCGTGCAGCAGCCCAAACTCGAAGGATTGCCGCTGGCCAAGATGGAGCCGGTGACCATCACCGCCCGCGACGGCCTCAAACTGAACGCCTATCTCACAACTCCGGTCGGCGTGCCGGCGCGCAAATTGCCGATGGTGCTGTTCGTCCACGGCGGTCCCTGGAGCCGTGACGACTGGGGGTACGACCCTTACGCGCAGTGGTTCGCCAACCGGGGCTATGCCGTGCTGCAGGTCAACTTCCGCGGCTCCACCGGCTACGGCAAGAACTTCCTCAACGCCGGCAACCGCCAGTGGGGCCTCAAGATGCACGAGGATCTGATCGACGCGGTCAACTGGGCAGCCGGTACCCTGGGGCTCGCCGACCCCAAAAAAGTGGCGATCTACGGCGGCTCCTACGGCGGCTATGCCGCCCTAGCAGGTCTGGCTTTTACCCCGGAAGTCTTCGCCTGCGGCGTCGATATCGTCGGTCCTTCCAATATCAAGACCCTCATCAATTCGATCCCGCCTTACTGGAAGACGTTTCGCTCCGAGTTGGACCTGCGCGTTGGCAATGTCGACGATCCCAGGGACGCGGAGTTGATCAAAAACGCTTCGCCGCTCTTTAAAGCCGATCAAATCCGCAGGCCGCTGTTGATTGGCCAGGGTGCCAACGACCCGCGCGTCAAACAGGCCGAATCGGAGCAGATCGTCGAGGCGATCGAGAAAAACGGCGGGCAGGTCACTTACGTGGTCTACCCCGACGAGGGCCACGGTTTCGCCCGACCCGAAAACCGCATCGACTTCAACGCCCGCGCCGAGAAGTTCCTGGCCGACTGTTTGGGGGGCCGCTCCGAACCGATGCCCAGCGACCCTATCGCCGGCGCTACCGCCGTGGTCAAGCAGATCGGCCCCAAGGCTTCTTCTGCCGCTCCTTAGACTTTCAGCAGCGAACATCACCATAAAAAACAACCCCGCTCCGGCTTCCAGGTGGCGGATCTCGAACGCATTGAAGTGGTCACCGGCGGAGCGACGCTGCGCTACGGCTCCGGCGCGGTGGGCAGCGTCATCAACTTGATCACCGAGACCCCGAAGGGGCCGCCCAAGCTGACGCTCTCCTACGAAGCCGGAAGCACGGGTTTTCGCGCTACCTGGCCAAGTACGGCGGAGGGGACGACCTTCCGGGTCGGCGGGCGCTTCGAGATTGGCGGTTAAGGGCCTCCCGACAGCCCCCGGCAACGAGTGCCGGGGGCTGTCTGCTGTAAGTCCTTTACAAGCGGCCAGAAGTTGATAAAGTGGCGCCAGCGATCCCGGCTCTCCGCGAGGAGCAAAAAAGATGAACCCAGCATTTTTTGTGTCGGTGGTCCTGGCGGGCTGGGCGGGCAGCAGCGGGATCGCCCGCGCCCAGCAGACGCCCCCGGAGGTGAATCTGCGCGTCGAGCGCGACGCGGCGACAGGCCAGAAAGCGCGCGACGCAGTGGTCGAAAACTGGCGGTTGCCCGCAAAGATTTATCAGGATATCACCGCCCGCGTGCAGGCCACGGTGCTGCTGAGCGGTGCGCTGGTCAAGCCGCAAATCACCCTCGAAGGGCTCAGCGGCGACGAGCGCGAGCGCACCCTCCGCAGCCTGGAGGAAGCAATTGGCCGCACGGTCGTCCCGCTGCCCCCCGGCGAGGTCGAATTTATGATCCTCAGCCGGGCCAGTTCGTTTGAGGCGGACTGCTTTCCGCTCAAAATCTACGTGAGCACCGCGATGAAGGACAGTCCCGAGCCGGTGCCTGCCACCACGATTAGCGGCCTGCGGCAGGGGGCCTTGCGCTGGAACCAGCGCCTGCGCCGGACAACCGGCGGGGAGCCCATCGACGCCTTCGTGCTGGTGGACAATCCCGATCAGGCCCATGTGCGCGTCGAAGCCTACGAGGACTACCCCGAGTACAGCAACTACTTCGTCGATCCCCAAAGTCGCCAGGTGACCGTGCGCGTGCCGATTCGCGAACTGCGATCGGGGCTTTTTGCCAGCGGCTTTCGCTGGTGGCACCCGGAGGTGGTGACTTTGCAGACGCTGTTCCAGCTTGGCCGACTGCTCAATTTGGAACTGTCCGAGGAGCAGGGCAACGTGCTTTTTCCGGGCACCCGCCGCTTCCTGGCCACCCGCCCGCCCCTGGGCGTCACCGGGAACTACGCCGCGCGCGCCCTGCTGCAAAACGATCACATCGAGGCCGACGGCCGCACCGACCGCTCGGCCAGCGACAGCCAGATTCAGCAGGTGCTCGACACCGTCCGCAAGCACGCCTGTTCTACTTCAGCGGCCACACCGGCCCCCACCGACTCCCGCGAGCCCCTCTCGGCGCCATGAACATTTCACGCATTTCCTGCTTGATCCCCGTCCTGCTCGCCACCTGGTTGGGCACAGCCGGGACCGTCCCCGCCGCCGATTCCGGCGGTTTTTTGATCGACCCCGCCGCCCAGCAGGTCCACCAAGTAGATCTTGAGACCGGCAAGGTTCTCGGACAACTGGCGGTGCCGGTGGCGGACGTCTACCACAACGCCGTGCGCACCCGCGAAGGGCAGTTGCTGGTGGCCGGCCACAGCACCCTCAGCGTCCTGGACGGCACCACCGGCAAACTGGTCGCCACCGTGCCGCTGCCGGAGGCGGTGGTGCCGGACGAACGGGCGAACCGGCCCAAAAAAGACGATGGCCTGCCCAGGGAGAAACTGCCGGTGCTGCAGCGCGCCGCCGCCGCGCAGTGGCGCCTGTTTGGCCTCGACTACGAGCAGCGCACGGGGCTTGCCTATCTGGGGGTACAAGATCCGGAATCGCACACGATTATCTACCGCTTCGAGCCGAAAACCCGCCAGTTCGCCGTGCTCTCGACCTTCGCAGGGGTAGGGCGGCTTGCGGATCTGGCGGTAGCGGGCGACGGGTTGCGGTTGTACGTCGCGGCGGTGGAGTTGCTGCCGGAGCCGGCCGGGCGGATCTATCCCATCAACCCGCTTTCCGGCGAGCGCGGTGCGGCGCTGCCGGTGGCCTTCGATCCGCGCCAGACGCAGATGAGCTTGAGCACCGACGGCAATCTGCTCTACCTGATTGCCGCCGACCGGAGCGTCATCGTCGTCAATACCCGCTCCAACGCCGCCATCCGCCGCCTGCGCGTGGGCGGCGAACTGGAAAAAAATGCCCGCATCGCGCGGGTGCTGCCCGCCGCCGACAACCGCCACCTGTGGATCCTCTACGACCGGGGGCTGCTCCTGTGGGATCCGTTCAAGGGCAAGGCGGTGCGCAAACGAATCCTCGCTGCCCCACCGCGCGACGTGTTCATGCCCCCCGACTCGCTGCAGCTGTGGACGCTCCACGGAGGGCTTGCGGGTCAGAATACCCACCTGCGCCGCTGGGACACCGTGGCTGCGGAGTTGCCGCAAATTGGCAAGTTCGACGGACCGGCCGGGGCGAGCCGCCTGTTGCTGCCGGTGAACGCCGCCGCGCTGCCGCCCACGGCCGCGCTGCCGAAGGTGGCCGTCGTCGGCTTCGAGACCGGCCAGGCCCGCGCCGGGGGCCGCTTCCCGAACGTGTCGGAGGTGGTGGCGGGCAGTCTGCTGCGCACCCGCCGCTTTGAGATTGTGCCGCCGCTGCAGATTAATACGGTCCTCGACACCCTCGCCCTCAGTCCCGATCAGTTGCGCACAGGCGACCCGGAGGCGGTGCGCCAGGTCGCCTCGCTGCTCGGTGCCGATTATGTGCTGGTGGGCGAGCCGCTGCGCGTCGGGATGCCCGATCGCACCCTCGAGCGGTTGGCGGGGTTGTGGAATCCCTACGTGCCCTTCGTGCTCTCGCAGTTGCAGTCGCCCACGGTCGTTGCCCGGGCGGAGGCTTTTGACCGCGACGGCCGTTCGACCTGGAAGGCGGAAGTCTCCAACCGCGACGACCCGTTTTTGAGCGGCAAAGTCGACAGCACCATGCTGGGCAATGCCCTGGTGATTACCGCCCAGGACGTGGCCAACCAGTTTTCTAAGGGCGCCCTGGCCGAAAACGGCAAGCCCGGCGCCGACCTGCCGCCCATCGCCCGCCACGAATCGCTCGCGTCCATCCACCGGATCGCCCTGTTGGGGCCGGACTCGGCACTTTATAACGAAAAGGCCAACCGGGCGGAGAGCCTCGGGCAGGTGCTCGCCGAAAAACTAACCAACTTGGGTTGGGAGGTGAGCGACCCGGACGCCTCTTTTGCCCGCCTCGCCGAACTGGGAATCGAACCTGCCCAGTTGCTCACCAGCGACCCGAAGTTGCTCGCGCGCACCCTCGGGGTGGACGCGGTCATGCTCGGCCTGGTGCGCAGCAGCACCTACGTGAGCGGCGGATTCTTGGGTCTCAGCCAGGGGGCCGCCGCCGAGGTGGTCCTGCAGTTCGAACTGATCGACCAGCAGGGGCGGCGCCTCTGGAAGGACATCCAGGTGCGCACGCTGCCTACCGGCCTCAAGGACAACGGTGCGGCCCTGATGCAGGCCACCAGCGCCATTGTCGAGCGCCTTTCCCAGGGTCTTGCCGCCGATACCGGAGGCACCCCGCGCAAGCTCAGCCCCTGAGGGCTACTCCACCGCCTCCGGCCTGAGGGTCGGAAAGGCGATCACATCGCGGATGCTCGGGCTGTCGGTGAGCAGCATCACCAGCCGATCGATACCGATGCCGACCCCGCCGGTGGGAGGCAAGCCGTGTTCGATGGCGGTCACAAAATCCTCGTCGAAGGGGTGCGCCTCTAGATCTCCCGCCGCCTTCGCGCTGGCCTGGGTCTCCAGGCGGGCGCGCTGGTCGACTGGGTCATTGAGTTCTGAAAAACCGTCGGCGGTCTCGCGGCCATTGATATACAGCTCGAAGCGCTCGACCATGTCCGGCACCGAGCGGTGGGCCTTGGCAAGGGGCGAAATTTCGACCGGATAGTCGAGCACGAAGGTGGGCTGGGTGAGCTGCGTCTCGCACTTTTCTTCGAACAGCTGGTAGAGAATCTGGCCGACCGAGGCCCCCGCGGGTACCTCGACACCGACTTCTTCGGCAAGGCGGGCCGCCTTCTCGGCGTCGCGCAACCCGGCCAGGGCTACCCCGGTCATCTCCGCGACCAGATCGAACATGGTGATCCGCCGAAACGGCGCGCCTAGGTCGATGGTGTTGCCCTCGCAGACCAGCGCGGTGGCGCCGAGCACTTTTTGGGCCACCGCGCGCAGCAGCGTTTCGACCAGGTTCATGATGTCGAAATAATCGCTGTAGGCTTCGTAGATTTCGACCGTTGTAAATTCGGGGTTGTGGCGCGTCGAGATGCCTTCGTTGCGAAAGATTCGCCCCAGTTCGTAGACTTTTTCAAACCCGCCCACCACCAGCCGCTTCAGGTGCAATTCGGTGGCGATGCGTAGGAACATATCGAGACCGAGGGCGTTGTGGTGGGTGGTGAAGGGACGGGCCGCCGCACCGCCCGCCTCGGTCTGCAGGACCGGCGTCTCGATTTCCAGAAAGCCCCGCTCATCGAGAAAGCGGCGAATTTCGCGCACGACGAGGGCGCGCTTGCGAAAAGTCTCGCGCACGCCGGGGTTGGCAATCAGGTCCAGGTAGCGCTGGCGGTAGCGCTTCTGGACGTCGGCGAGGCCATAGTACTCGGAGGGCAAAGGCAAAATCGACTTGCACAACAGCTCATACTCGTGGACGTAGACCGACAGTTCGCCGCGCTCGGTGCGGCGAATCGTGCCGTGCGCCCCGATAAAATCGCCCGTGTCGGTGAGCTTGTCGAGCCACTTGAAGGCGTCGGCCCCCATGCTCTCGCGGATGCGCTTCTTGTCGAAATAAAGCTGGATGGTGCCCGAATCGTCCTGCAGGCCAAAAAAGGCGACGCTGCCCAACACGCGCCGGGCGACGATGCGGCCCGCCACCGAGACGGCATCTTCGACTTGCTGACCGTTTTCGAGATTTTGATATTTCGTCTGCAAATCCCCTGCCATGTGCGTGCGCTCGTAGCGGTACGGGTAGGGATTTTGGTTGTGGACGCGCCACTGCTCGGCCTTCTCCAGGCGCGTGCGGCGCAAATCTTCCTCGGCCATGCTTCTCTCCGGCGTTCCCAGAGATTTATCGTAGCGTCTTCCGCCAGTAGCGCCGGTCGGTCTATGCCCTAAGTTTTACGCCGTCGGCCACCAAGCCAGGTTGAGGTGGACCCATAGGCTTGGACAGTTTTGAGGCATCGATTAAGGTATGCCTGCTCTTGAGTGTGCCGTCGTGATCACCAGTTTAGGGAGCAGAGGCATTGCCTATCGAGTTGTCCAAAAACCCGGGTCCACTTCACTATTGGCCGCGCTGGTCACTTTCCGGGTTTTTTCGCACCGGTTGCAGCCGGTTGCTTTTTAATCCATGTAAGCGTTGTCGTAAATTGCTGCAGGATCATCACGACGATTTGCTTGGCATCGACGCCTTTGAAGCCGCGCTCGGGGGGCATGAACATCTGCAGCACCCGGCCGGGGGACTTGACCTCGTTGTAGGCGATCGTCTTGCGGCCTTCGAGGTTGCCCTCGTCGAAATAGATGCTAAATGTCTTGTTGCCGTTATCCCAAGTGGCGGTAAAGTCGGCCTCCCCGGCGGCGAGTGCGACATCGGCCGCCCCTTCTGCCTTCATACGCTTTTCGAGTAGCGGCAGGATATCTTCCTGGATGTACTGCGGCAGCGGTTTGGTCGGGGCGTCGCCGGGTTTGGGTCGGGCGGGCCGGGCTGGAACCTCACCGCCCTCGGCGGGTGCTGGAGCTTCGGCGGCAACACCTTCTGCACTCGCAGCGGCGGGCCGGGGGCGCGGCGGGCGCGGCTTAGAGGCGGGCGCTTCCCCATCAGGGGCCGGGGTGGCATCCGCCGCCTTGGTGTCGGTGGGGCTTTCGGGAGTCGGGGTGGCGGCGGCCTCGGCGGGCGGCGGCGCCTGATTCTCTTCCGGCATGGCGATTTGGTGGTTTGGTGACCCAGTGTTCATTGTGGACGCGATTGTCGCGGCGAGGCAAGGGCTGTTAGTCTCAACTACTGAAGACCAAGCCCCAAAGGCCCCGGATGCAGCTGGATTTTGTCTCTGTCGAAGAATTTTATTTCGCCCTCACCCTCGACACGCGGCTGCTGTACGAGTGGCACGACACGACCCTCGTCGAGCAGGTGGGCTTGAAGCTCAAAGCCTGCTACGAAGAACCTTCCACCGTCGCCGCCGCCCGCCAGAACACTTTTAACTACGTATTTCGGGTTGTGGGCGATTTGCCTGCAAACACACTCATCGAGGTACTCGACTGGGGAGAACACCTGCGCCTCAACAGCAACTACGGCTTGGAGCGCACCCCCGGCGGCAAAGTCAATCGCCTGCCCGCCTACGAGGACCGCCCTCAATTTGCTGCGGCTGTCGCTTCCACCCTCGCGCAGTTGCTGAAGATTCCACTGAGGGCAAACTGATTTGTCGCACTCAAGCAAGAGAGTATGAGAGGACAAAGCTAGCGCCGAGCAGTCAAGAGCGATTTGTAAACAGGCCAGAGCAGAGCAAGTGTAACTGAGAGCATACCGACGAAGATTGCCGTGGTGCGCAAGTTAAACCGCCGATTCAAAAATGAAGTGCAACGCTTGAGAGCCTTCCGCTGAGGGACTCATAGAGGTATCCTGACGTTTACTACGACAACCAGGAACCCCTATGAGCTTCAGCCAGCTTACCCTACTAGAGCGT